>Ga0209212_1001560_pt1 | contig 36599 bp, 41 predicted proteins | sample RifGroC2_FD_183996 | JGI IMG/M metagenome (GOLD analysis project Ga0209212, IMG submission 183996) | Groundwater microbial communities from Rifle, Colorado, USA - Groundwater C2 (SPAdes) (version 2) | ecosystem: Environmental > Aquatic > Deep subsurface > Groundwater | place: Rifle, Colorado...
GGGGGGGGGGGGGGGGCGCCAGATCTCGTCCGAGCGGGGCTGGAACTGCCTGGGGTGGCCGGCCGCCGCGCCACGGATGCTGATCTTCTCCATGCCCGGCCCGCGGGTGTCGTTGGACTTGGTCTCTCCAGGCACCAGCACCGGCACGGTGGTGCCCTGCCAGCCGCCGGACATGTGCAGCACCGGCCGGGCCGGGCGCTCGCCGCTTTTGATCTTCTCCTGCAACAGCATCAACCCCTGCATGAAGGCTTCTGGCCGGGGCGGGCAGCCGGGAACGTACACATCCACCGGCAGGATCTGGTTGACCCCCTGCACGACGCTGTAGACATCGTACATGCCGCCCGAGTTGGCGCAGCTGCCCATGGACATGACCCAGCGCGGTTCGGCCATCTGTTCGTACAGGTGCAGGATCGAGGGGGCCATCTTGACGAAGGGGGTGCCGGCGATCACCATCAGGTCGGCCTCGCGCGGCGTGCCGCGCAGCACCTCGGCACCGAAGCGGGAGACATCGTGGCGCGAGGTGAACGAGGTCATCATCTCGACGAAGCAGCAGGAAAGCCCGAAGAACATCGGCCAGAGCGAGTTGGCGCGCCCCCAGTTGATCAGGTCGTCCAGGCGGGTCAGGATTACGTTTTGCGGTATTTCATTCAAGGCATGTCCCAGGAAACGTAAAGTTTTTGCAAGATCAAGGCTGTCGAGGAATGGTGAGGAGACGTAGCAGCGCTACGTCGCACGATCTATTCCGAAGACTTACGCAGAGATTGCGAAAAATCTGCGTTTTTTTCACGGGAGGGTCCCCAGTCCAGACCACCCTTCAACCACAACCATACCAGCCCGGCAAACAGGATCACGATGAAGACCGTGATCTGGACCAGCCCGGCGAGCCCCAATTCGTCCCATACCAGCGCCCAGGCAAAGATGAAGGCCGCTTCAACGTCAAAGACGATGAAGAAGATCGCCACCAGGTAGAACGGCACCGGCCAGGCCAGGCGGGCGGAGCCGCTGGGGGCAACCCCGGATTCATAGGGCATCTGCTTGGCGGGAGAGGTGCGCCTGGCCCCCAGCCACCAGGCGGCCAGCAGCAGCACGCCGATCAGCGCGACGGTTACAAGGGCATATACTGCAAGATGATAGAAGGAAGTGGCGATCATGGGGGCAACTATACCAGAACGTTGCCGTTTTCAAAAGCGGCAAAACCGGAAACAGGAAAGCCGGCGCCAATATTCATGGCGCCGGCAGAATAATTCCATCCCGTAATAAAAGTAGCTTTGGAAAAACTGGTTAGAAATTGACCCTGAAGCCTACCGCAACATTGTGGCTTTCAAATTTCAGGCTGTTCACCCATGCGGAGTCTTCATTGATTTTCGCCGTGTCGGTTCCAAAGTAGCGATAGCCCAAATCCAGCGAGAATCTGCGGTTGATGGCGATATCCACGCCGGCTCCCACCTGATAGGCAAAAACAGTGTCATCCCCCTCGTCGTACAGACGCCACCGTGCAGAAGTCTGGTCGGTGCCATAGGTGTCACTCAGCTGGAGGGTGGCAAATCCAATGCCGCCCCCCAGATAGGGAGTTACTCTGCTTGCATTGTGCAGGTCGAAAAATGCATTGGTCATAAAAGCCGCCACGCCCAGATTTCCGTCCGCCCTGCGATATTTGACACCGTTCTGATCAGTGATCGAGCTGATCTCGGAGTTCCTGTATGATATTTCCCCTTCAAACCGGAAATACCCGAAGTCATAGCCGCCGGTGCCGCCTATGTTGATTCCCGGATCAAACTCAACCTCATCTTGATATGTGGCCGGGGTGTTGTAATCATCTGTTGTTACACTGCTGTCCCTGGGGATGCTTACGCCGATGAAACCTGATACATACGGCCCGGCTTTCGGTTGTTCCGCACTGCAAATTGCCGGCAGCGACAAAAGCATCGCGGAAGAGATGATCAGAAGATTGCGAATTGTTTTCATGATGTGAGCGCCTTTCTTGTTTGAAGTAATTTGACCATGCATCTAACAGCCTGTTTGTCTTTATACCACAAAAATTAAAAACCACATATACTCAAATTACGGCAGACATGGTGGCCAGAGTTTTTTTCAGCTCTATTTTTTTGATAATTTGTATTTCCTGTGTATAATCGGCAACGGCATGACTGACGGTCAGTAGCGTTTCCGAGGTGAAAATGAGCGGGATTGTGGCAATGGCCAGGCAATGGCTTGCTGGTGAACAGAAAGTGCCCGGCAATCAGCTTGTAACCCATCAGCACATAATCGAAAGTCTTCTGGCGGAGATCAAGCGGATTGAAGATGCCAATGCCAAATTAAACGGGGAAGTTCAAAGGCTTAAGTCTGACGGTGTAAAGGAGCTGCGGTTCGCGGTTGCCGAGGAATGCGCCGTTATCTGTGAAACAGCCGACTATGTCATTAGAAGTTACGGTTGTGCCATGGAAATAAGAAAAAAATTCGGCTTGCCGTTGCATAAATAAGTTATAATGATCTATAATATAAAAGGTTCGGGATGTATGCAGGTTGTACGTGCCGGACGGTTGACCTTCATTGCGCAGGATCAGAAATTTCACTTCTGAGAGAATATGTGCGGGGGGAGGGAGAAAACATGCTGATTCAGGTTAACTACGCTGACGGACGTAACGATTATGTCAAGGGTTTTGTATTGGACAGGTTGATCGAGACGAAGGAAATAGTCAAGTTCAAGCGCAGTTCAGGGTGGGTGACCATTGGAGTAGATCCGGTGCGCACCACCCGGCGTGAGCTGAAGACCAAGTTCGGCTGGTGATAAACGTTGCAGCATAAGCTGCAGCGGTGAATGTTCCTAATGCGACTCATGGACAACAGTTTATGGGTAGTTATGTAAGTAGCGCGGAAAAATATGGTGGACAATAAAAAGGGTTGGATCGTGTGACAACGATCCAACCCTTTGTTTTTTTGGAGGCGGCGAGCGGATTTGAACCGCTGAATAAAGGTTTTGCAGACCTCTGCCTTACCACTTGGCTACGCCGCCGCTTATCACAGCGAATCGTACTTATATAAAATAACTCATCAGCATGTCAAGTCCTATTTGAATTTAATGGCAATGCCGGTGGCGCGGTATTCGGTCGACGGTATTACACCATAAACGGTGGTGCGGCCATCCACTTCCAGCAGCATTACCGCGTCAGCTCCCATCTTTTCGGCTTCATGCCGCACCGCCGCGGCACCCCACGCCCTGATATCCGGCGTCAGCGAGTAGTCGGAACCGTAGGTTTCGCGTGTGACCTGGATCCGGCCAAGCTTGACGTACGGGCGGATCAGTTCATCCTGGGAAAGCAGTGGCGGCAGATCGGTCCCGTCGTGCGGATTGAAAATGGCGCACCCCGCGATGCAGACCGTAAACAGAATCGCCATTACCACGCTTGTCAGAATCCTTTTGAGGATGATCATAGTGGACAGTCCTTTACATCCGGCAATTTACCTCTGGACAGAGATATATCCGCATGCTAATATCTGCCGCTTTTTATGGCAACAAAAAACGTAATTCACACAACTCCCCTGCCTCTATAAATAAATATACTTTAACTAAGTCAAAAAGGAGCGGTAGCGATGTCAGGTCATAATAAATGGAGCACAATCAAGCACAAAAAAGGCGCTGCCGATGCCAAACGCGGCAAGGTCTTCACCAAGATCATAAAAGAGATTTCGGTCGCTGCAAAACTGGGCGGCGGTGATCCGGCCGCCAACCCACGCTTGAGGACCGCCATCGATAAGGCCAAAGCCGAGAACATGCCCAAGGACAACATCGAACGCGCCATCAAAAAGGGCGCCGGCGGAATGGAAGGGGTTACATACGAGGAGATCGTCTACGAGGGCTATGGACCCGGTGGCGCCGCCGTGCTGGTGGAAGTGTTGACCGACAACCGTAACCGTTCCGTATCGGATATCCGTAGCATCTTCACAAAATGCAACGGCAATATGGGCGAGGCTGGCTGTGTGGCCTGGATGTTCAGCAAGAAGGGGCTGATTGCCTATGACAAGTCGGTGGATTTCGATCAGCTCTTCGAGGCGGCGATTGAAGCGGGCGCCGAGGATGTGGCCGAACAGGACGAGCAGGTCGAGGTTACAACCGAACCGGCTGATTTCATCGAGGTGCGTGAGGCGCTGGAAGCAAAAGGTTTCAAGCATCTCAACGCGGAAACCACGATGATACCCCAGACCCAGGTTGTTCTGGAAGGAAAACAGGCCGAAAACATGCTCAAGATGATGGACCGGCTGGAAGATAACGACGATGTTCAAAATGTTTATTCCAACTTCGACATCTCCTCGGAAGAGATGGAAAAGATGATGTAACGATCAAGGGGCTCTGATGAGCCCCTTTTGCGTTGTGGAGGTTCACATGACTGAAAAGGCTACATTCGCGGCAGGTTGCTTCTGGGGCGTTGAGGATACCTTCATGAATCTGTCCGGAGTTGTCGCCACGCGGGTCGGCTATACCGGTGGCCACACCGACAATCCGACTTATGCGGATGTCTGCGGCCACGACAGCGGACACGCCGAGGCGGTCGAGGTCAGCTTCGATCCAACGATCATCACCTATAATGACCTGCTTAACGTTTTCTGGGACTGCCACGATCCAACCCAGCTGAACCGACAAGGGCCGGATATCGGCGATCAGTACCGGTCGGCTATTTTTTTCCATTCCGACGAGCAGAAACGTGTCGCGGAGGAATCGCTGGAACGGCTGGATGCGTCAGGCCGTCTGCGCAAGCGGATTGTCACCAGGATCGAACCGGCCGCGGTCTTCTGGGAGGCGGAAAAGTACCACCAGAAGTACCACGCCAGAAACAGCGGCGGGTGCGGATTCTGATGAGGGTTCTGGGTGTTGATCCCGGTTCGCGCATTACCGGCTACGGTATTGTCGATCAGACCGGAAACAGGCTTGTCCATGTTGACAACGGCGCCATCTTTACCGATAGCGCCGATGATTTTCCGGGACGCCTGAAGCGGATCTTTGACGGCTTGTCCGAGATTATCCTGCAGTATCATCCGGACGAGGTGGCTATTGAAAATATCTTCTTTTCAACCAATGTCCAGAGCGCCCTGAAGCTCGGCCAGGCTCGCGGCGCGGCGATTGTGGCTGCGGTCAACGCCAATCTGCCGGTTGCCGAATATTCTGCGCTGCAGGTCAAGCAGGCCGTGGTGGGGCAGGGACGCGCCGAAAAGAGCCAGGTCCAGAAGATGCTCAAATCACTGATGGGATTGCCGGAAATTGCCCAGGCCGATGCCTCGGACGCGCTGGCGGTGGCGGTTTGCCATATCAATTCGTACGGGCTGAAACAGAAAACTGGACAGGGAGTGACTGTGAAACGCCAGAAGACTTCTTGGAGGGATATGAAGTTATGATTGCTCTCTTGACCGGACAAATTGCCTATAAATCCCCCGACCACATCATTCTGGATGTGAATGGAGTCGGCTACAGGGTGCTGATTCCCTTTTCCACCTATTATGAGCTGCCCGAAGAGGGGGGGCGGGCCACCCTGCACATTCATACCAGTGTCCGCGAAGATGCCATTCAGCTTTACGGTTTTCGCACCCGTCTGGAAAAATCCTTTTTCCAACTGTTGATATCGGTCACCGGTGTCGGTCCCAAGCTGGCCCGCGACATTCTTTCCAACATCCAGCCCGGCCCCTTGTCACAGGCCCTGGCCCAGGGTGATATCCACAAGCTCTCGACAATTCCGGGCATCGGAAAGAAAACCGCCGAGCGGCTGGTGCTGGAGTTGAAGGAAAAGGCCGGTAAGCTGGACCTGTCATCGTTGCCGGTCACGGAAATGCGCCAGATTCCGGACGAGGATGTTGCCGAGGACGTTATCTCGGCGCTGCTTAATCTGGGCTATAAGGAGCCGCAGGTTCGCAAGGCGCTGGCCGGTCTTGACGCCGGCGGCGGGGTGTCGGTGGAAGGCTTGCTCAAACAGGCATTGAAGATCCTGATGAGGTAGCCACCACGTCCAGGCGGCCCGAAAGGACAGCATCGGTTACAAAATAGGACGGCGCTGATGTTGCTTTTTTTTGTAACCGGAGTTTGTCCAGCCTGCATCCATTTGCGTCCGATTGTTACAATCACGTAAATTATTTGTTACAAATATTGCATTGCACCGCATGGGGTATATAATCCACCGGGTTGTAATTAATCTTTATAAATTCGGAGGAGACCATGATTCTATATGTCATGCGGCATGCGGAAGCGGTGGAGGGAAACGACGCATTGCGTGACGAGTGGCGTTACCTGACTGAAAAGGGGCGTTCCACCGCTGCAAAAGTGAGTTCCCAGATCGCAAAATCAGGCCCCAAGCCGCGCCTGACCATCACCAGCCCGCTGACCCGCGCGGTACAAACCGCCGAAATAGCCGCCCGGAATGCCTGCCGTAAAAACGTGGTCGTTGCAAGCACACTGCTGCTGCCCGGGGGCGACCTTGCCAAGTTGCTTTTGCACTTGAAGGAGTGCGGGAGTGCCAAACGGGTAATGCTGGTTGGGCACGAACCTCAGCTCGGTTCACTGGTGGCGACATTGCTTGGTCGTGGTGAAGAGGCCATAACATTGAAAAAGGGATCTTGCGTGGCCTTTGATTATGATCCGGACAAGGAGGATGGCAAGCCGGCCGCTTTCATCAGCTACCTGGCGCCCGGCAGGAAGCGGATCACCTCCCCCAGAAAAGCTTTCCCGAAATCACAGCCCTGACAGATGCCGAAAAAACCGGAAAAATCAACGCCTGATCTGTCAGTCGTCCAGGAAAGTTTCAGCGGAATCCTCCTCGCCCACTGGGAAGAGTTGCTGCGCTTGAGACGGGTTGTCCTGAAAACTTCAGACCTGGATGATATCCACGATCTGCGGGTTGCATCCAGGCGTTTCCGGGCCGTTCTTGATCTGTATCGAAGGCTTTCTTCAAAAAGCCCGAAATCAGGAGTGAATAAGAGCGTTCGCAAACTCACCCGGACACTGGGTGGTCTGCGTAATCTCGATGAAGCAAGAGTTTTCTTCCAGGATCGAACCGGTACGGATACTTTTGCCGATAGCGTTCTGGGCCGGACCCTGTCGGGATTGCGTTCCAGAGAAGTTAAGAGGATTGGCAAGGCGCTCATCTCCTTCGAACATCGCAAGCTTGACCGCATAGTCCGCAAAATGGTCGCGCGGCTGAACCTGGATCGCATCACGGAGCGGAGCGATCTCTCCATTCCGACCATTTTTTCCGAAGTATCCGCTGGCATGTATCGGCCGATACAAGAGGCGCTTCCCGTTTCGACCATACCCGGACATCGCGCGGAACGGCACTCCCTCCGCATCGCAATCAAAAAATGGCGCTATTTTCTGGAAATCACGGCGCAGGTTCTGGAGCGTGATTACAGCACCGTTCTGGAACAGCTTAAGGAATATCAGTCATATCTGGGGCGGATGAATGACATCGTCGAATTCGAAATATTGCTCCGTGGCCTTGAACTGCCGAAAAGTGAACTGGAGCATGCGCAAGCGATCCTGGTTGCGGAGGATGCTTCGCTGCTGGCCGGTTTCAGGGCACTGGCCGAACGTAATCCCTTGAAGCATCATGATCTGTAGAATTTAAAATAATAACCGAGGAGAGCCAGCCATGAAAAAAACTATCTTTGTAATCCTGTCAACCCTGATCCTTCCATCTTTTTGCTTTGCCGCTGAACCCATGCGCGAAGGGTATTGGGAATTGATCACCACGATGGAGATGCCGGGCATGCCGATGAAGATGGCTCCTACCAAAATGAAGCACTGCTACAGCAAGGAAGACGTCAAGGACCCAAAAAAGACGATCACTACCGATAAAAACTGCACCGTTACCGATTTTAAATATTCGGGCAACAGAGTCGTCTGGAAGATGAAGTGTACCGGTCAGAACGCAGGTGTATTCAGCGGGGAGACTATTTTCAAGGGGGACGCCTACGATTCTGCGATGAAGATGGAGAGCGGCGGGCATACGGTTAAGGTTAAGGTCAAGGCCAAGCGGTTGGGGAATTGTCCATGAATATTATAACAGCAGTTATCTGATGTGCGACAATCGCGAGTCGCTATCCGGAAGTGATGATGGTGTTTATCAACCGGTGACGAGTTAACAAACAGCATAATGTCCGTAAATCAAGGGGCTTCCATTGCCGGTGGAAGCCCCTTTTTTACTGAAAGCCGGAAATTGTCGCTTGTCGGCTCTACTTGTGAAAAGACACCGGCCCTGAAATCATCTTTTCAGGAGATGCGGAGGATTTGGTCCATGGCATTAATAGCAATTGCTAATTAAAGCATCTGTGTTTGTTGGTAAACAGGAGCTAGGGGATTCAAATTATCCGTTATATGGCTGTACTTAAAATTATTTAACCGTTAAATCACTGCCTGTGATTTGAATTTCTTCACTGAAGATTAAAACCAGACTCAGTTTCTTGTCGTTCCGGTGGTGGGCAATATGGTCACTTATATGATAATAGACCGATTTTACAGTATATATAATTTTATTCTGGGGGAGATGGATATATGAAATGCAATCTTGGCAATCACTTTGCAAAAAATGCAGTTAGTGTCATGCGCAAATAGGCAGAATCTTTTTCAGGAAAATTATTCCTGCTACAACCCGGTTAATTTGCAAACTGAAATTATAAACATCAAATTTTTACTTGTCATGCAATGTTTATTTTGTGTATATTTTATAAAAATAAGTGTTTGAACCCCCGCATTTTTTTTGTCAGTAATAAAAGATTAAAAGCATCTTGTTGGTCTTTTTAGCGTGAGATCGAATTGAGGGCAGCACCCCTCAAAATACAGGTAAGAGGAGTTCACAATGAAAAAGCGGCTGAGTGGTGTACTGGGGTTGGTGATGGCTCTGTCAATCGGGTTTGCAACGTTTGCCGGCGCGGAAGAGGATTTCAAAAGGTTTGGTGTGCGTTTTAGAGCTATTTACGTAATGCCTACCGAAGATGTGGACTCGCGCCTCAACGGAGCTGTCTCGCTCAAAGACAGCATCATCCCCGAAGTTGACCTGGAATATTTCTTTATCAAGAACATTTCCGCCGAATTGATCGCGGCTGTCTCCAAGCATGATGTCATGTTGAATGGCCAGCATTTCGGCTCCACCTACCTGCTGCCTCCGACGCTTACGGCCAAGTACCATCCATTGGCAGGAAATACGATCAGCCCCTATGTCGGTGTCGGTCTTAATGTCACATTTCCATTTGATTCAAAATCCGACGCCAATACCGATCTGAGGGTCGATAACTCTGTCGGTTGGGCCGCACAGGCTGGCGTGGATGTCAGGCTCAAAGACAACCTGTATTTTAATATCGATTATAAATACATCAATGCTGACACAAAAGTATCTGTTGCAGGAACCAAGTACGATCTGGATATCAATCCGCATCTTTTCGGCATCGGTGTAGGTTATCGTTTCTGATGCCGGTCTGACGCATGTCCCGCAGGTTATCCCCCGGCAGGGTTCGGGGGATAACTGATCAATGGTGACTTTGCAGCTTTAACAGGAATAAAAGAGGGATTGGAAGCCGATCCGCAACACGTCTAAGGCAATAAACTTCACAAGGGAGGAAGTATGAATGTAGTTACTCTCAGCCAGCTTCAGTTTGCGGCGACCGGAATGTTTCACTGGATATTTGTTCCGCTTACCCTGGGATTGTCCATAATGACGGCCTGGATGGAGACAAAGTATGTGACTACCGGAGATGAAACCTGGTTACGCATGACAAAATTCTGGGGCAAGCTGTTCCTGATCAACTTCGCACTGGGTGTTGTCACCGGTATTACCATGGAGTTCCAGTTCGGTCTGAACTGGTCCGAGTATTCACGCTACGTGGGTGATATTTTCGGCGCACCGCTGGCCATAGAGGCGACACTGGCCTTCTTCCTCGAATCCGTCTTTATCGGTGTCTGGATCTTCGGCTGGAACAAGATCTCCAAAAAAGCTCACTTGACGACAATCTGGCTGGCCTCTGTAGCCACCAACGTCTCCGCGCTGATTATCCTTCTGGCGAATGCCTGGATGCAGAAGCCGGTCGGCTACGTGATTCGCAACAATCGAGCCGAGATGAACGATTTCCTGGCGGTTCTGACCAACGGTTACGGCTGGATCAAGTTTATCCATACGCTGCTTTCAGGTTATGCCCTGGCGGCGTTTCTGATCATGGGGGTATCCGCCTGGCATCTGCTCCGGAACAATGAAAAGGATTTCTTTGTCCGCTCCTTCAGGCTGGCTGCCGTCTGGGCCTTTGTTGCCTCTGTCGGCGTCGCAATAACCGGCGACATGCATGCAGTGGAAATCGCCCGATTCCAGCCGACCAAATTTGCAGCCATGGAGTCGCAGTGGGAATCAAAGCGCGGCGTGGGCATGAATCTGCTGCTGTTTCCGGATGTAGGCCGGGAATGCAATTCCATCGAACAGGTCTGCATTCCCAATGCCCTCAGCATCCTGGCCTTCCATGATCCTAACGCGGAAATCAGGGGGTTGAAGGATTTTCCGCCGGAACTCCGTCCGCCGGTTACACCCACCTTTCTCAGCTTCAGGCTGATGGTCGGTCTGGGGACCTTCATGATTCTGGCGAGCCTGGCGGCTATCTTCATGTCCCGCAGCAAGACATTCACCGATAAGCGTGCCTTTTTGACCCTGATGGTATTTGCCATTCCGGCTCCCTATCTGGCCGAACAGTTCGGCTGGCTTGTGGCTGAATTCGGGCGGCAGCCCTGGATTGTGTATGGAGTGCTGAAGACAGCCGATGCGGTTTCCAAATCGATTACCTCGACGCAGGTAATCCTCTCGCTGATCGGCTTTACCGTGTTGTACGGTCTATTGGGTGCGATCGATATCTTCCTGCTGGTCAAATATGCCAAAAAAGGACCGGATAAAGACGTTTCCAGCATCATCAATGTACAGGGGAGGGCATAAATCATGGATGTATCCATATTCCAGATCATCTGGTTCGTATTATGGGGAGTTTTGTGGGCGGTATATTTCATGCTGGACGGTTTTGTCCTGGGAACCGGTTTTCTGGCAGGTATTTTGGCGAAGAACGATACTGAAAAGCGGGTGCTGATCAATACCGTGGGCCCGGTGTGGGACGGCAATGAAGTCTGGCTGATTACCGCAGGTGGCGCTACTTTCGCCGCCTTTCCAACAACCTATGCCCTGATGTTCAGCAATCTTTATTCGGCCCTGGTTCTCCTGCTGTTTGCCTTGATAGTGCGCGGTGTCTCTTTCGAATTCAGAAGCAAGCTGGATAGCACAGTTTGGAGGAAATCATGGGACCTGGCAATCATCGTATCCAGTTTTCTGCCGGCCCTGCTTTTTGGCGTCGCCTTCGGCAACATCTTCAAGGGCATCCCGATGAAAAACGACTTTGCAACACTCAGCTTCAGCTATGACGGCACCCTGATCGGCCTGCTCAACCCCTACGGGCTTGTCACCGGTGTTTTGTTTGTGCTTCTGTTTGCCGTTCACGGTGCGCTCTATGCCGCGATCAAAACAACCGGCGACCTCAGCAGCCGTTCCGCGGATATGGCCAACAAACTCTGGCTGCCGCTTCTGGTCGTTGCGGTCGCATTTTTAGGGTATACCTATCCGGCAACCAGGCTGTTTGACAACTATCTCAAGGTTCCGGTCCTGTTGATCATACCTTTGATTGCAGTCGTATCACTGCTGCTGGTCAAGGTCTTTGCCGTCAAGGGGGCATTGCATAAATCTTTCCTGTTCTCGTGCCTGACCATCCTGTTTGTGGTTTTCACCGGGGTGGCCGGTCTGTTCCCCAACCTGATCCCTTCAAACCTTGATCCTGCCTCCAATCTGACCATCTTCAACTCTTCCTCCAGTCTGTTGACACTCAAGATCATGACTGTAGTCGCGGCGATCTGTGTGCCGACCGTTATATGCTACAAAATCTGGGTCTACAGGATTTTCAGGGAGAGAGTGACCGAGAAGGATGTCCTGGAAAATACCGAAGCTTATTGAATTGTCGATTTAGGCATTGATGCTGTCGCCGCATGCAGTCCTCCCTGCGATTCCGGGGGTGATCGCATACGGCGGCAGCTTCCCGCGAAGCACCTCCCCAGCGTTAATCATGTTGTGCCTCCGTTTCTGAATCTTACCCAAAGAATTGAATCGTAGCAGGTTTCTATTGACACCGCTCCCCGGATTCCTATATAGGTAGTCATATGACTACCTATGGATTGAAATCCAATCAAGAGCTGACTCCGCGCCAGCGCCAGGTGCTGCAGTTCGTTACTTCCTACTCCGACAGTAACGGTTATCCTCCCAGTCAGCGCGAGATTGCACTCCATCTGAATGTGTCAGGCACTTTGCCGGTCATGAAGCATCTCGATGCCCTGGAGCGGAAGGGGTATATCAGGCGGGAAAGCGTTAACCGTGGGATTTCGCTGAGTACTCCGGTCAGCCGCCATGTCTCGCTGCCGATCGTGGGAACGGTCAAGGCCGGCCACCTGTCTACCGCCATCGAAGATGTTCAGGGGTATTTCTCGGTTGATCAGATGGCGGTGAAAGGGAACGACTGCTTCTTCCTGAGGGTGAGCGGGGACTCCATGATCAATGCCGGTATCCTGGATGGCGATCTTGCGCTGGTCCGGCCACAGACGACAGCGGAGAACGGTGACACCGTGGTGGCCATGTTGGATGGTGAAGCAACCCTCAAGGACTTCTACCGGGAGCATGATCATATCCGCCTGCAGCCGGCCAATCCCAACATGAAACCGATCAAGATCTATCCCGAGGACGGTGACGTGTCCATTGTCGGTAAAGTGATCGGCATTTACCGCAGCATATAGCCGGCAGTTGACAGTCTGAACCAAAATATAGAAATCAGGAGATTGAGCGATGGAACCAATTACTTTATGCGGTGCGGTTATCCTTGCGTTTGGATTGTGGGTGGAGATTGAGCCGGCGGTGAAACTGGTGGTAAAAGCGGTCAGCAACAGCAGGTTCTTGACAGTCGTTCCGCGGCAGTCAGTACGACGGCCGGTTTATGTGAAAAAATACGCCTGGTAGCCAGGCGTATGGGCAATGATGTCATTGCCCATACACTGCTGCGTCGGCCGTGATCTCCTGCTTCCCGTAAACTGGACTATTCCTTTTTAAACCGGGATTTCGCAGAGTCGATAGACTCTCCGATTGCTGTCCAAGCCAGATCAATGCCGGTTTTCAGGTCTTCCCAGGCACTGTCGCCGCCTTTCTGGAGTTCTTCGATCTTCTGCCGTGCTGACGCCTGTTTGACCTTCAGTGCGGCGATCTGATCCTGAAACTCTCGCCTGACATCCTCCGAGACCTCGTTAGCCTTTGTTGTCAGCGAATCGATATCGGCGCTCCATTCCTCTAGTTTTGCATGCATCTTACGGATGTACTCGTCTTTTGTGCTCATGGTTGATCTCCTTTTATTGCATTGTAACTTTCCGGCAGATATCTGAGGAAAACGCTCCCGGACGGGTACGTCCTGGTTTCTACCAGTGTCAGCTTGAGTATGTCATTAAAACCCTTGAACAGAGACTTGCCGTTCCCCAGAATTAACGGATTCACGATAAGCCTGATTTCATCAAGCAGTCCCTGCTTCAACAGGGTTACGGCCAAATCTGAACTGCCGAAAATCACCATATTCATTCCCGGCTGCTGTTTTAGCGCCGTGACGAATTCCCCGGCATCCCCTTTGACAATTCTGGTGTTCTGCCATTCGGATTTGTCCAATGTCGATGAAAAGACGATTTTGGGCAGGCTGTTCATCCGTTCGGCAATGACCGGATCATCTGCAATTGCAGCCGGAGTCGGCCAGTACTCAGCCATCATCTGATATGTTACGCGACCGAATAAAAGGGTGTCAGCTGAGTTGAGCAGATCGACGGCTGTCCGGAAAAACTCGTCATCCACGATATGCCAATCCAGCTCTCTGTTCGGCCCCTCAAAGTAACCATCCAGCGTGATCATCATTTGAAAAATTATTTTTCTCATCTGCGACTTCCTTAAAAAAGGTCATTCCGCAGCAAAGAGTTTTTTGCTGCGAACGTCGATTTCTTCCGCTGAAACGTCTTCAATATGGGTGGCAATTGACCATTTATGTCCAAACGGATCGGATATCGTACCCATGCGATCCCCCCAGAACTGGTCTGCAACGGGCATGGTCAGCGTTGCCCCGGCGGCAACCGCGCGGTCTACTACTGTGTCCACCTCTTCGAGATAGAGCATGATCGATACCGCGGTCCCACCAATTGTCTGCGGGCTGAGTGCATTCCAATCGGGACATTCGTCGCACAGCATAATCGGTGAATCGCCAATCATTATTTCCGCATGCATCACTTTGCCATCCGGTGATGTCAGCCGCATGCTTTCAGTGGCTCCAAATGCCTCTTTATAGAACTCTATAGCTTTGTCGGTGTTTGTAACAATCAGATAGGGGGTCACCGTATGGTATCCATCCGGGATTGATTTGATTTTGGCAGACATGAGCATATCCTCCTCATAATTTGTCTGGTCTGGCGCTAAAGTAAGAATTACCACTTCGTGATGGCTTATAAGACTATTTTAGTCTTTTTGAATAAAAATACAATATAGTTGGCACTGATGATGAGCATCTGTTGAAGGCTGCCTGGAATTTTGAGTACCAAGGGTAATGGAAACTAGAACCGGGAAGTGTGTTTACATATCATCAGCTAAAACAATAATGCAGAGACAGCCCCCGTGCCCCACTCTATTTGCCCTTCGAATTCTTCACATACAACGACTTACCCCCGGTAGTACTGGTCACACGCTCTTCCATTACGAAATTATTAGGATAGGCCTTGATCAGTTCACTGAGCTTCTTAAAATTATACAGGCGGGGATCAAATTCGGGGCGAAGCTTGCTGATATTGGTGCCGACCGGGCCGAGATTCGTCCAGCCACTTTCATCGGAAATGTCATCGATCACCTTTGCGATCATATCCAGCGGCACCATGGTTTTCATGGGCGCCGGAACTGCCGGCGGTTTTTCTTCGGTTGTGACAGTAGCTGCGGAAAGGCTGCCACGGCTCTTTGCCGCAGGTTTTTTCGGACTTATGGCGGGTTCGCTGACCGGAAGAGCCGGGGTGCGAAGAATCTCCGTGTAAATAAACTTGTCACAGGCGGAGACGAAGGGTGATGGCGTTTTTCTTTCTCCAAAGCCATACACGGTCAATCCCTCCTCCCTCAGGCGGGATGCCAAACGGGTGAAGTCACTGTCACTCGATACCAGGCAGAAACCATCGAAACGCCGGGTATAGAGCAGATCCATGGCATCGATAATCAGTGAGCTGTCGGTGGCGTTCTTCCCCTTGGTATAGGCAAATTGCTGAACCGGACTGATGGAGTATTCGAGCAGCACCTTTTTCCAGCTGCCCAGCTGCGGGGCGGTCCAATCGCCGTAGATACGCTTTACGCTGGCCACGCCGAATTTTGCTATTTCCTCAAACAGCCCTTCAACAATAGATGCCTGGGCGTTGTCGGCATCAATCAGAACCGCAAGGCGTTTTTGAGCTTCTTCCGGCTCCAATCGTTGGGAATAGCGCGGGTTGGGAGATTTGTTGTCCATGGTTCATCCTCTGAAAGTGATTTGATATGAAATGTCTGATGGGAACAGGTTGCTTTCAGGCTAAAACAGCCTGCCCCCCGGTGTCAACCTTCCAGCCTTTTCAGGAAAGCCGACACCATGGCCACATCCTGCAGCTCCAGGAATTCCCGGTAGCCGTCAATACCGTCGGGGTCAAGTCCGCGATAGAAGCGGGGCCTGGCGGTTTTCAACCCTGACAGGACTTTGCCGGTGGCATAATCCGCTGAACTCAGTTTGTCTGCACTGTACTTCAGGTCGAGTATCAGGCTGAACCCCAGCTGGAACAGCCTTTTCAGGTATTCGCCGGCAATAATTTCTGCTCCCTTGGATTCGTCCCCTTGGCTCAGGTACTCCAGTGCAATGTTCAAATAACCATACACCCGCTCCACTACCGAGCGCATCTGTTCCATGTCGGCCAGGTGGGCTTCATCGGCCACCAGTGCGGTATTGATCAGATAATTCAGCTCCATGCGAAACAGTTCCGAGTCTGCCCGGAGAATAACCCTTTCCAGGAACGTCTTGCCGGTCAATAGTATCCCGGGAAGAGTGGTTGCTTCAACCGATTGCAAGAGCATTTTGTTGTGGCCGGGTGTAAAAGTGGCCGGGTTGATACGGGAGTAGATCTCAAGCGCCTCGTCATGGGGAGGAAATCCTAAATCCGCAAGGCGTCCCGATTTTATGTGATAGCACTCCTCCTCTGATTCAATGTCGATTTCGCCGCTCACGCTTTCCATGAGCGCCGCATACAGGGGATTATCCAGGCGGCAGACCAGTTCCAGAAAGGTACCGATTATCGTGGCGTGTTTGGGGTTCCTGAATTTAATCAGGAACACATCGTCAAAAGTGTGATCCCAATCGGTCTGGCGTTCTTCATCGGTATTGATATCGCCGATGCCCCCCGCGACAATCAGTTCCCTCCCCAGGAAAAGGGAGAGGAGGTTGAAATCCAGATGCGGAAGCACTTCCAGGAAATGATCCTCACTCCCCAGCATAATATACCCCAGATACTCGACCGCCTTATCTTCCGAAAACGACCAGCGACTCCAGAGTTCCATATCCAGGATGAAAACGCACTGTTCCGGGCTTGCCAGCCCCAGCAGTTCCATCGCTTCAGGACCGCCGTTTTCCTTGAACAGCCAATACAACTCGTGCGGTTGCATGGCCCGGGCCAGTTTCTTGCCGTCCGGATCTTCCAGGATCAGAGCCATCTTTTCCCCAGGAAGCATCCCGTCAAGGTCGTTGCGCTTGTCTGCAAAAGGAAGTGTGCGGAACTCATCTTCACTAACCTGTACGCTTGCTGCCACGCTTCTGCCCGCATCTTTTCCGGTTATGTTGTTTTTCGACATATATGCTCCTCGTCAATCGGGATCAACCCTGTTTTGTCGCTTGTTGAAAATGTTCCCTGTTGACTATAAGGTGACAGTCTCCTGATTGATACCCTTTTTGCCCATTTTAACACCGATTATTTCATATTCATCGAATCGCCACCAATTGTCGCAGTTTAGTGATATCCCGCAAAGGCGGCGCCCCAAAGAGGCGATTGTATTCACGGTTAAACTGGGCAGGGCTTTCGTAGCCGAGTACGGCCATGCAGATACTCGGTTCGTACATTTTAATATTACTTGACCCCATTATCGCTGTACAACCAGTTTTCATCTATTCGCAGAATAAGGCAATAAATCGACAGGATCGTTCTATCTGCTTTTGAGATTTTTAGAGTAGGATACGATCATCAAGATGATAGTAATGAGCACGTGAAAGGAGAAATTAATGCAGAAACGTATATTAGGCAAAAGTGGACTTGAAGTTTCGGCTCTGGGACTCGGCTGCATGGGGATGAGTTTTTCGTATGGTCCGCCCAAAGACAGGCAGGAGATGATTTCTCTTCTCCGGACAGCCGTGGAACGCGGCGTCACCTTCTTCGATACGGCGGAGGTCTACGGCCCGTTCACAAATGAGGAACTGGTCGGTGAAGCGCTTGCCCCGCTGCGAGACCGGGTGGTGATCGCCACCAAGTTCGGTTTCGATACCAACGTCGATCCACGGGGGATGAAGGGTGGCGGGCCGGTCCTGAACAGTCGCCCGGAACACATCAAACAGGTGGCCGAGGCCTCGCTCAAGCGACTCAGGACCGATGTCATCGATCTCTTCTATCAGCACCGCGTCGATCCGGATGTGCCGATCGAAGATGTGGCTGGAGCGGTAAAGGAATTGATCCGGGAGGGCAAGGTCAAACATTTCGGCCTGTCCGAGGCCGGAATTGAGACCATCCGCCGCGCCCATGCCATACAGCCGGTCGCCGCAGTCCAGAACGAGTACTCGCTCTGGTTCAGACGGCCTGAAGAGGGACTGCTGCAGACCCTGGAAGAGCTGGGAATCGGCCTGGTTCCCTACAGTCCGCTGGGGAAAGGGTTCCTGACCGGCAAGATGAATGAAAACACCACCTTTGACAGTACCGATTTCCGCAGCACCCTGCCGCGTTTTACCCCGGAGGCGCTGAAGGCGAATCAAGCTTTGATTGATCTGCTCGGCAGGATCGCGGCAGAAAAGAAGGCAACCCCGGCCCAGATTGCGCTGGCCTGGCTCCTGGCCCAGAAGCCGTGGATCGTGCCGATCCCCGGCACCACGAAGCTGGAGCGGCTGGACGAGAACAATGGCGCAGTTGTCATCGAACTCGCTTCCGACGATTTGAGTAACATCGAGAGCGCCGCTGTGCAGATCACAGTTCACGGTGCTCGCTACCCCGAAAAACTGGAGCAAATAACCGGCCGTTAAAAAGGAAAAGAAAATGGCTAACTAAAAGAGTCTTAGCGCGTATTTTTCACGCAAGGGAAATAATTATGTGGGAGGCAGCATTGTAAATCTGCCCATCGGCAATACAGAAATAATTGCCAGGAAAATACAGAGTCTGACAGGTAGCGACCTGTTCAAGATCCAGACCGTACAAGCCCGGAAGATTATACGGAAACGACCAGAGTGTCACAGGATGAACTTAGTCAAAACGCCAGACCTGAGCTCACTGAAATGGTTGCTGATATGGATTCTTATGGGGTGATTTATCTCGGCTATGGCATGGACAGAAATATCAGGGTCAAACTATGATGAGTTGGAAACAGAGACAGTTGAGTTGCGGAAAGGCTTACAGTCACACCAGAAAAGTGGTTTGATACCTTCTTTCCGGCAATAGCCGCTACACGATGCCGAAATCGATCTGGACAGAAGTTAAACACACTATTCCGGAACTATTGTCCAACAGCGGAGAGCAAATTATGGCAACTGTAGCTGAAATTCAGCATATATCCGAGCAGATTCGCAAGGAATTTTCTCCGCAGAAAATCATCCTGTTTGGCTCTCATTCAGCAGGTAATCCGGATATTGATTCTGATGTCGATCTGCTGGTTGTTGCAGCGTTCCAGGGGAAACCATGGCGGTTCGCCGTTGAAATAAGGGAGCGCATCAATGCGGGAGTTCCGCTTGATTTGCTGGTGCGCACCCCGGAACAGCTTCAGGAACGGCTGGCAAAGCATGATATGTTTCTTACAGATATTGTGACACACGGTACGGTGCTCTATGAAGCCTGAAACAGTGGAGTGGGTAAGGGCGGCGGTGGCAATTCGTGACGTGGTTCGGGTTGTTTTGGGGTGTGGATGAATTAAATGTACAGTCTCCTGCATTATTTCCGGCGCTGATTTAGTTCGTGTTTTTCGTGCTTTTCGTGGACAACTGCTTTTTATAGCTTTATTGACTTTTTATGTTTGTTAATACTGTTGCGGCGGGCGCTGACGTGATTTTTTCTTTCTTCGACAAATACCTCAACGAATGCAACGTGGCCGGCACACCCGGTTCCGGTTTTGGCCCGAGCGAGGATGGGTACTTCCGCTTGTCGGCCTTCGGCCATCGCGAGAATGTGATTGGGGTGGTGGAACGCATCAAGAAAAACCTTAAGCAGAATTGAGGAAGGGCGGCCGATTGGCTGCCCTTCTTGCTTTTTGGACAGTGCAAACGTATACTCCCGTTAGGATGAATCAAGGGACGGATTATATGAACAGAAAAGATCTCGCTACTGCTCGCAGTTTCAAACATCTGGTACAGAAACGGTTTCATCCGCTAGACATTCGTGTGTTCGGTTCACGTGCTCGTGGCGATGCCGCAACTGATTCCGATATGGACGTGTTTGTGGTTGTCGAGCATGCGACCTCCGAAATCGAGAGATACATCAGCGATTGTGCCTGGGAGGCCGGCTTTGCGCGGGATGTGGTCATCGTCCCGGTAGTGGTCGGCAAGGACACGATCGACGGTCCGCTCAAGGAATCGGTGTTCATCCTTAATGTCTATCGTGAGGGCATAGAGGTATGACCGGGAATAGAAAGGCTCTCATCGAATACAGGCTCACCCAGGCACGTGACTCCATCAGGGAGGCCGACGTACTCAACCAATCCGGAATGAGTCGGCGCTCTGTCATGAATCGGCTCTATTACGCCATGTTTTATGCGGTGCTTGCGCTGTTACAGGAAAAGGAAATGGGGACATCAAAGCATTCAGGCGCCATTGCGCTTTTCGACCGGGAATTCGTTAAAACCGGAACGTTTCCAAAGGAGATGTCGAAGACACTGCACCGGGCATTTGAGTTGCGCCAGAAGGGCGATTACATGGAGGAAACAGAGGTAACTGCCGATGATGTCGCCGAGATCAGGCCTGTGACGGAGCAGTTTGTGGAATCTGCCGAGCGTTTTTTGCTGAAGGGCAATTAAGTATACTGTCCCTGAATCCTCTGGACGCTCAAGACCTTTAGAATTGTATGGAGACTGGCCTCGATTTTGAGTTGTTTCTTCGTGATAGCAACAAGCACGTAAACCGACACGGCAAACCCTATCTGGGCTTTGACTGCGTTCTCCGATGTGCCATAGAAGGTCTTGATCCGCAGGTTCTGCTTGATCCATCGGATGAACAACTCTATCCTTAACAAAAAAGGAGATGGTAATGACATGTCCGTATAAACAATGCCACTACCACCTCCCATTTTGAAACAGCTTTAACTAATTATCTTATTTGAATATATCGTGAAAATCGTAACCGCCCTTATGTGTGTAATAGATTGTGGGTGCTATGGCTACGATAAGAACTACTATCATTAGTAATGCAAAAATAATCACATACATCACCTCCAAGTTGTTATTTTACCACAATTCCATGTACTACTGCACGAACTAAACTGATGTACAGGCAGCTGAGGAGATCATTGACGAGGTGAATTACCCCGACTACAAGGCGAGCTTCAAAACATACAAAAGCACAGTCAATCCTTCGGATTGACTGACTTGACTTTGGCCTTTTACTAGATATTTGAGAAGCGAGAGCTTGCAACTCTCGTTTTTTTTTGGCTATTATAATCTAGTCCTATAACTAGATTTGGAGTTGAGGCTATGGGCTATCTGCGGCGGCAGAAGGTGCCACCATCAGCGATGAAAAAAAACGGCTGGAATGATTGCTTCCTTCAACCGGTTAACGGCGGTCATTGATCCGTCGAGCCCTTCATATAGCCCGCTTCTCGTGAAAACCACCAGTGGCACAAATCATAGGAAATTAGGGGGCGCTCCCCGTATTTCAATCAAAAGGCCGCCAATAGGCCGCCTTTCCTGTTTACCACCAAACTACAACTCTTATTTCTCCAACAACTTCCTCGCAAGGCCATGCAGCTCCGCGTTTGCCAGCGCGACCACCTTTTTCTTTACCGAACGGGAATAATACTCCTGTTCCGTCTTTGTCAGGGGCAACCCTTCCAGCCTCTTCTTAAACAACTCCTTCTGCTTCGGCGAAAACATCTGCGACAGGGCAAAGGCCAGGGAATATTCCTCGTACTTTTCCTTGCGCTGCCTGCTCTTGTCGGCATTCTGCTCAAAATAGAGTTCAAATAACCCCTTCAGGCGTTCCGGGTCGAGATCCACATCACCCCACGCGAGAGTCCGGTTGTGGGCAAGGTCATTGCGCCACTGTTTCACCAGAGCGGCATCATCACTTGAGAGCTGCTTCTTGTACCTGCTCGACCAGGAAAAACTCAGGTGAAAGAAAGCATAGAGGGACAACGACAACAGCAAGAGCCGGTGGAAACGATCCTTGTCGTCCTGGGCGGATAACTGCTTCTCAACCAGATCATAAGCAAACTGGTAGGTGTCGGCGGCATTTGCCAACAGTACGGGAAACCCCTCCCAAAGCCTGGTGTCCCGGCTCTTTACTGCCTCTGCCAGCGTTTCGTTGACATCCAGTTCTTCATTTGGCTCGAACATCGGCAAACCGAGCCTGCTCAAACTCTTCATAAGTTTTGCGTCAGTCATACAGACCTCTCTTTTGCAGCAGCTCAAGGAAGTGCTGCATGTGCGGTCTCAGCCGCGCTTCCGCGACGTCAAAGCTGACCAGTTCGTTGAAGTGTCCCGCCAGCCGGTCAATGTCAAGGTCTGCCCTGTGCGCCTCCGCCAGACTCAGGCAGTCATCAAAATCGACCCTGGTCCCGCGCATCAGCTTGCTGGAGATAAGATCGTAGTCGTTCAGAATCCCGAGGTACAGATGAGAATATTCCTTGAGTGGACTGTTGCCATCTTTTTCCAGTGGAGACGTCAGCAGCTCTGTCGTGTGGATGAAATTTCCTCTAAAAATATCAAATTGAAAAATCTCCCCGGCCCGCTTCCAGCCAAAACCGGTGACCGGTTCATACTCCAGCGCTCTGAGTTGCTTTATCAGATACTTATGTTCCTGAATATTCGGGACCATGAAATCAACATCTTTGGTCGATGGCTTGACCCCAGACAAGGTCATGGCCGTCCCTCCGCACGCGATCAGATGAACCTTGCGCTTGAGGAAACGGTTCCACTCTTCCAGAACGTTAAGAAGGTGATCTTTGTTCAGTCTATATTCCATGTGTGCTCTTTAGTTCAATGAATTGTATTCAAAAATACATTTGATTGTACATTTACATACAAAACATGTTTTTGTCAAGCATGCAGCCTCTTCTTAAACAACTCCTTCTGCTTCGGCGAAAACATCTGCGACAGGGCAAAGGCCAGGGAATACACCTCGTGCTGTCGTGCTTTTCCTTGCGCTGCAAATATACCCGAAAATACCCTTACCGCTTCTGATACAATCACAGGCGACTTCAAGAAATGCTTGACTCACCGATATACCGGTTATGATATTGCTTAAAATATCAGGTTGGGAGAGCTGGGTTCGGGGGCGTAGTGAAACAGAGGATATCAAGGTATTCGTCACCGGCTCATCGTCACAGATGCTCTCCCGCGAGATCGGCACCAAGCTGACCGGCAGGCATGTGTCCTTTGGAGTCTACCCGCTTTCGTTTCAGGAATTTCTGTGAAGATGTAATCGATACCGCTGGTGGCAGGATTCAGTGCATTCCGGCGGCAAAATTTCTGCTGGGACTTGGGAGATGTCGATAAGAGGAGCTTCAGCAGAGCTTATCGGATTCCTGGTCCTCCGTACCCAGGGCGAAAGGGAATTTACTCCCGCACATCCTTGCTCCAGAACTGCATGGGGTGATCCCGTTTGACACCATCGGTCTCTAGCCACATGAAGCTGGTTGTTACCCCGGGGAGCCGGGCAAAATCGGTACGGGCAAGAAATCTTGTGATGGGGATGTAGTCACGCGGTCGCAAAGGGTGATCATCGGGGCGCTCAACCGTGGCGCAGGTGAGTCTGTGGTAGCGGCCGAGGGAACGGATGTGGCTTTCCAGTTGGTCAAGCAGCTTCCGGCCCAGCCCGCAATTACGGTAGGCCGGGCGGAAGAGCAGTTCCCCGACGTAATATATCTTGTTGAACGGAAATGTCGTCCCGGCAAAGGCGTCAAGCATCCGGGCGTCTTCATGGATAAGCGGCATGCCTGCAACCGCCCCGATAACCGCTTGCCCATGATATGCGAGAATGATGCTGGCATCGGGTGCCTCAGAATAAGTACCCAGGTAGGTGAGCTCATCTTCTCTCCGCCCTTGATACAGATATGGATACTCCTGGAAAATTTCGAGACGGAGCGTTGCCACATCATCCAGAATATCTGCAATCGCAGTCCCGGTCAGTAATTGCCCGGTAATTTCCCTGGTTCCGTTCATGTCGAGCCTCTCTGCTGATTCCCGATGGTTCAAGTTCAATACGATACATTTCAGTGCGGAAGCTGTTGTCTATTCCGCAGCGGACATCTGACGGAGTTTTGTAATGTCCCGTAACGGCGGAGCACCGAATTGGCGGTTATATTCCCGGCTGAACTGCGAAGGACTCTCGTAGCCTACCTGGAATGCTGCAGTTGCGGCATCCAGTGACTCCGCCAGCATTAAACGCCTGGCTTCATGCAGACGCAGATGCTTTTGGTATTGCAATGGGCTTAAAGCGGTCATAGACCGAAAATGGTTATGAAACGAAGAAGTGCTCATGCGTGCCTTGGAAGCCAGATCATCAATGCGAAGTTGCTGTGCGAAGTTATTTTTCAGCCATACAATCGCCCCCGCTATATGTTGACTCTGACTTCCCACCGCCGCTATCTGACGTAGACGCGCCCCCTGTTCTCCCACAAGTAAAAGGTAAATGATCTCCTTCCGAATGATGGGAGCAAGGATCGGAATGTCGTGCTCTTCATCAAGCAGGTCGATGAGACGCTGAAAGGCAGTGAGCAGTGGCAGGGTGATTTCGCTGGTTGCCATCCCATGACCGGATTGTTGCACACGATGATGGGGAAAATTACTGTCAATGAGCAGCTCTGAAACCTCCTGTATGTCAAACGTTAACTTGAGTCCCAGTAATGGCCTTTCTTTGCTCGCTTCGATCACCTGGTAAAATGTTGGAAGGTCCACAGACGTGATCAAATACTGGTGATCGTTATACACATACGTTTCATTCCCAAGCAGCACGCGTTTAGCACCCTGCACGACCATGCAAATGCTTGGTTCGTACACTGCGCTCATGGGTTCGGTCGGTTCGTCTTCTCTAAAAAGCCATAAAGCCGGGATCGCGCTTGGAAACTGATTGCCTTTGTTAGTCCATCGAGCAATACTCTCTCTAAGGGTTTCACGCGTCACTTCCATCCTGTTGTTCATGTAATCTCCACATCTGATTGTTATTACGCAAAAAGATACAACTCTAACGATACATCCATACTATCAAGCCTGAACCGGCCTTACAATATTTACGGAGTCTTTTGTCCGATTAGGCAAGAATCTAAAAGGATTGATCTATCTCTGTTTCCATCATCAGGGGTACGATGAAATCGACAAGAGTCAAGAAATGGGTACCTATGGAAAGGAGTTAGAAATGAACAATAATGGCTGAACAGGGATTCGTAACGTTGTCTTTGGATTTGTCTTTCTGGGGAGAGAGTGAGGGACAGCCCCGCAACACAGTCTCGCCGGAAATCTATGCCGAGGATTACAGTGCTGCGGTGGATTTCCTGGGCACCCGGCCGTTTGTTGACAGGGATCGGATTGGCGCAATCGGGATTTGCGGCAGCGGGAGTTTTGTCATCAGCGCAGCCAAGATCGACCCGCGCATGAAAGCCATTGCGACGGTCAGCATGTACGACATGGGCGCTGCCAACCGTAATGCGCTCAAACACTCCCTGACCATTGAGCAGCGAAAGAAAATCATTGCAGAGGCCGCGGAGCAGCGCTACGTGGAGTTCACGGGCGGTGAAACCAAATACACCAGTGGGACGGTGCATGAGCTAAATGCGGACACTCACCCCATTCAACGTGAGTTTTTTGACTTCTACCGCACCCCCAGAGGTGAATTCACTCCTAAAGGCTCGTCGCCAAAACTTACAACGCACCCGACGCTTACCAGCAACGTCAAGTTCATGAATTTCTACTCGTTCAATGACATCGAGACGATTTCTCCTCGTCCCCTGCTGTTCATTACAGGTGATCTCGCTCACTCCCGCGAGTTCAGCGAAGACGCCTACAAGCTGGCGGCCGAACCGAAGGAACTCTACATTGTTCCGGGCGCCGGACATGTTGATCTGTACGACCGGGTGAACTACATCCCCTTTGACAAGCTCACAGCCTTTTTTGCCAAAAATTTGAAATAATACCCCATAACCAAAAGGAGAAAAACTTATGTACAAAGCAAAAGCCTATTCCGTTGCCAGCGCAACATCATCGTTTACATCCGACACCATCCAGCGGCGTGAGACAACCGAACGTGACGTGCAGATCGAGATCCTGTTCTGCGGCATCTGCCACTCTGATCTCCACACGGTCCGTGACGAATGGAGCAGTGTCATGCCCACCACCTACCCCTGTGTTCCCGGCCATGAGATCGTCGGTCGGGTCACTAAAGTTGGCACCGCAGTCACTGATTTTAAAGCGGGCGATCTGGTAGGAGTCGGCTGTATGGTTGATTCAGACCATACCTGTTCCAACTGTCATGATGGCCTTGAGCAATTCTGCCCAAGTACAACCTTCACCTACAATTCCCCGGATAAACACCTGGGAGGGGTGACCTACGGCGGCTATTCTGAAAGCATCGTAGTCGATGAACGCTTCGTGCTGCGTATCCCGTTAAACCTTGACCTGGCCGGTGTGGCGCCGCTGCTCTGCGCCGGGATCACGACTTACTCGCCCATACACCGTTGGGGCGATCTCAAAGACAAGAAAGTTGGTATCGTCGGCCTTGGCGGTCTGGGGCACATGGGGGTCAAGTTTGCCCGGGCATTCGGTGCTCACGTCGTTGTCTTCACTACCTCTCCAAAGAAGAAAGAGGATGCCCTCCGCCTGGGCGCCCATGAGGTCATCATTTCCACCAATGCAGATGAGATGAAGCAACACGCCGGAACTTTCGACTTTATCCTCGACACCATCGCCGCCGATCACGACATCAACGCCTTCATCAATATGCTTGGCCGGGATGGCAACATCACTCTGGTCGGCGCACCGGAGACACCGCTTCAGGTCTCTGCTTTTGCTCTGCTGTTCGGTCGCAAAAGCCTCTCAGGTTCGCTTATCGGCGGCATTGCCGAGACTCAGGAGATGCTTGACTTCTGTGCCGAGCACAACATCACCTCTGATGTCGAGGTAATACCTGTCCAGAAGATCAACGAAGCATACGAAAGACTGGCAAAGTCGGACGTGAAGTATCGCTTCTCAATCGATATGGCGTCATTGAAGTCGGAATAAGAAAAGAGCCACTTCTCGGAAGAAAAGTGGCCGTGTCTTGAGTGCGGCGCATTCCTGGATAAAACGGAGTCATTTGCGTTACATCTACTGTTTTGAACGGTTGCTCCCTATCGAATCACCAGTTGATCAACGATAAGTTTGCCGCTCTGGACGGTGACAGGGCCGTCCAGGGTGGTGGAGCCGCTGCGGCTGGTGAAGTTGTTGGTATAACCGCCGGAGATGGTGACTGTTTTGCCCAGGTTGAGGTCGAGAGGGCCGGAGAGGTAGATGTTGGCTGTCTGGATGATCTCACCCGTCAGCGCTCCATCATAGGCACTCTGGAGCCCGGTGAAGTAGATCGGGGTACCCCGAATGATGCGGATGTCTTGCGCAATGTGAGTGAAGGTGGCGGTGATGACTTTGTCCGAGTCCATTTGAACGGTGCAGTCTACGGCAGCACCGGTGCAGTCACCCGACCAACTTGTGAAGGCGGAACCGTCGGCGGCAGCGGCATGGAGGGTGACCTCGCCTCCGAAGGCGGCTGACGTATTCGTATTGATCGCAATGCCGCCGGGGGTGCTGGTCACGATACCGGAACCGTTGCCACTGAAATTGAGGCTGAGGGTGTGGCGAACACCCACAGTGAGGGTGACGCCGACGGAGACGGTCTTGGCGCCGATGCCGCTGATAGTGATGGTGTCAGTGTAGGTGCCGGGAGGCAGTCCGGCGACAGCGGCAGCGACGGTAATCTGCCCCGCATCGCTACCTGAGGTGGGTGTGATCGTCAGCCAGGAAGCGCTTTTGGCTGCGCTCCAGGTGAGTGTGCTGCCGCCGGAGTTGGAAATATTCAGCGGTTGTGCGGCAGGATCGGCCGCTCCCTCAAAACCGGTGAAAAGTAGATCAGTCGGGGAGAAGCTGATGGCCGGCAGCAGATCACCCGTGCCGGCCAAGGCATGGAGGTAACCGCCGGAGTGGCGATATGCCGCAGTCGTTGCGGTTTCAGGCGGAGACAGGTGGTTCATCGAACCCTGGTTACGGTAGGCGGAAGAAGAGGAGCTGAGCCCGCCGGGGCCGATGGAGGATACGGTTATCGATGAGGCTGAGCATGGTGCCGCCAAGGCGAGTACCGAGAGAGCCGCCAGGAGATGGATGGTATGATTTTTCAATCTCATTGCTCCTTCCGGGAGAACTGCCCCACTCTTGATTACTGGCAATTGGCGCCCAGTGCCGTGTAGGTATCGCCATCATATACCCCCACGCAGTTATAGGTTCCCAGAGCATTCACAGGCCCGCCCGTAAGCTTGCTTCCACCGATTTTGAGGGTGAAGGCGGCGGCGCTGTTAGAGATGCTGAAGTTACTCCCCTCGAACGAGGAGCGGTCAATCAGCAGGGTGTATGTTGACAGAGATCCAGCCGTTATGCTGTTGACCATGCCGATATTGCTGTCCGCATAGGTTGCTGACGCGGTGACGTTGCTCATGCTCGCCGATGAATCTTTGTTGTACACGCCATAGCTGTTTGTCCCATTCATTGCTGTGGCGGTGACATCAATCATGGTCGGATGCGATCTGTCATTGTTGTACACACCGTAGATATACTTCGTCCCCGAAGCTGTGGCAGTGACATTGAGCATGGTAGGATAGGAAAAATCGTTGTACACACCATAACAGATTGTATTCGGGGCGGTGGCGTTGGCGGTGGCGGTGACATGGTCCATGATAGTAGAGGATTCTAAACCGTTTCGCACCCCATAGTTGGTTGTCCCATCTTTTGCGGTAGCGATAACATTATGCATGGTCGGAGAACTGTAATAACTGGCAATACCGTAGCTGGCAGTGCCTCCCGAGGCGGTGGTGGTGACGTTGCTCATTTTTGTGGAAGCATAGCTGTTGTACACACCGTAGTTGTAACTCCCCCCGGACGCGGTGGCGGTAACATGGTCCATGATAGGAGTGGATTCTGCTCCGTTTTGCACCCCATAGTTGGTTGTCCCATCTTTTGCGGTAGCGATAACATTATGCATGGTCGGAGAACTGTAATAACTGGCAATACCGAAGGTGGCAGTGCCTCCCGAGGCGGTGGCGGTGACGTTGATCAGGGTTGGGTCGGATGCGTAGTTGTATATGCCATAGTTGTTAGTTCCTCCCGAAGCCAAACAGGTAACGTTGGACTGTTTTGGGGCGTTATAGGCATAATAGTTTACAAGTGCCGCTACATTCGTTCCTGGTCCGATGTTTTTAATAGTCAGCATACGAATCTCGGCGCTGTGCCCATTCACCACGCCGCTCATTGGATATGAACCAGAGTTTACCGCACCAGTGATGGTCGTGACATTTTCTCCCGAGCCTTCAAGGTCCACGTACTGCTGCATAACCAGGGTGGTCGAACCGATGTTGTAGACCCCCGGCATGATCTTCAGCAGACAGGGGTTTGCTGCCGAAGGAGTGCCGCACCAACTGGCGATAGCCCCCATGGCGGTCACCGGGTTGGTGTAGTCACCGCCGCTCTGGGCCACTACTGCAACCTTGCCGTATTTCTTCTGTACGTTAAGAGGAAGGCGGGCATCCGGGATGGTGCCGGAAGTGAAGTTCGATGCATTCAGGCTGGTGAGCGTCGCACCATTGCCGGTGAAGGAGTTGTTGGTATTCGTCAGGATGAGTGTTTGTGAATAGGTTCCAGAAAGGCTGGTAGTGGGGACGGTCCCTGTGAGCTCTGATGCATCAAGGTTCGTCAAGTTTGCCCCGTTGCCGTAAAAGTTACCATAAATGACATTACCAACATTGGTCAAACCGAGAGCAAGCGAATAGATCCCGGAGATACTGGCATTGGGGATTATTCCGGAGGTGATATCCGTGGCGCTGTGGAAATGGCTGTCGACCCATTTTGCCCGATATGCATAGGGAGTGCTGGCCAAGGGTTGGCGGGGACTAAGTTCCACATCATTCCCAACTTTGATTCCGAGATAATAACGTGTGTCGAAAGGTAGTGTCAGGGGGGTTACGGCTCCAAGGCTGACCGAGTAGATGCCTTTGTCTATGGAGATGGTCTGATTCTCGGACCAGAGGGCGGTGCCTCCAGTGCTGGTGGTGTAAAGGGAAAGGGTGATCGTGACGCTGCCATTGACCGGGACTCCGCCAGCATCAGTGAGATAGCCCTGGTATCCCACTTCTTGCGGCACAGCGGCAAATGATCCTGAGGCAAGTGTCAGAACTGCGCTTAATATCATGCCTGTAACTCTCTTTAGCATATTCCCTCCCCTGTTAGCGCAACGGTATGTCATCATAAACCCAGTGCTATAATGAGAAACTATGGGGCCACGTATATAAGAGCGCAATTGGGATGTCAATGAGAAAAACATACAGGATTTGACGCGACTTCAACGCCTTAGGCCTCCAACAAAACCGTATGACAGAGAGAAGTTCTCGGTCTGGAAACCTGAATGAGGAGGATGGAAATATTGAAAATGAAGCGTGAGGATGTTGATACTGAAAAGCGAGTGGTTTTTATTCCAAAGCAAAAGCAGGTATGAGAGAACAGACATTGGTGAGAATATCAGGACACAGAACACTGGCTATGGTTGCCAAATATGCACACGCCAACGGAGAGCATATTCAGGCTGCAACGGATAAGCTGGTGCCAACCAGACATTCTCAACTTCCTTTATCTGGCCTATCAGCACTTCGCATTTTACAGTGCATAAAGATCTCCATGCTGTGAATTGGAGAGGGGCGCGGTTTCCCGCTTTTCTTCCAGGCGGCTGTGATGTGCTTTTCTTATCGGATCGACACCTACGGTTACCCACCCTGAGGAACGAAAGAACTTTGTAATCTTACCTGAAATGATAAATTCTTCGATTTGCGTTTTTTTGAGCACACCAACAGTGTTGTTTTTGAAAAGTACGCTGATAAGCATGACACCTCCTCCTTAGAAATACCCCGATTCCAAAAAAAGATAAAAATTCTTGCAGGGATAATAAGGAAGCCGGACTGGGTTGCAAAAATCAGTCTGGCTTCCCTGGTTTAACCTGCTCTCAAATCGATCGCCTGGAAACAGGATGCGTGCTGTAACATACTACGGGGCGGTAATGGTATTTGCGATTAAAGTCACCGCGGTTTGTGCCAGCGCCCTGCCGCTCAGCGTTGCGCCGGTATTCATCGAAATCAGCGTTTGACTCAATATGATGCCCTTGACGTCAGCCGTTGTTCCAAGGGTCGCTTTGCCGGATACCTGCCAGAATATGTTCTTGGCCTGTGCTCCGCCTTTCAGGGTGACTATGGCGCCGTTGTTTACAACCATATCGCCGGCCATCTGCAGGATCCAGATATCGTTTGGTCCACCAGCAAGAGTAACTCCATTTGTGATTGAAACTCCTGTGGACCATTTGTAGAGGCCGGGAAGAAGTGTCATCCCGCTGATATCTCCGCCGCCCAGTTCAGTGAAATTCGGTGATACTCTTCCGGCGGCGTCAGTGAATGCGGTTTCCATATCGCCAATAGCGGTGGTCATTTTAGTAGGAGTAGGCGGAGCATAGTCGGCTGCGTATATCTTCCCGGTCACTAAAGACGAAGTAGAAAATGTATTCGTGGAATCCGCGATCAGTCCAAATCCGGTCATGGAAGTTGCGGCGATAGGACTAACGCCCATACTGCCGACAATGGCGGTGGTTCCGGTGGTCGTGATTCCTGTTTTAGTCAGGAGCACAAAATTGCCGGCGGTGCCAAGATTTACAGCCTTGGGACCTGCGGCGCTTGTATCAGCGGTTGGAGTACGGTCATTGTCGTCACTGTCGTCATGCGAACCGGCGAAGGCAGGCAGGCTGCACATGAAAACACTCATAACCAGCATCGATAAAAGATAAGCTTTCCGTCCGATAAATCTTTTCATAAATTCTCCCTTTGGATTAATGTTAACGGTATTTGTGTGTTACTAACCTGCTGATACGTATCACTTTCCATTTTTCACCTCCCTCTAATAAACGTTGATAGCCTCCGTCCTGTTGCATCCCCTTCACAAAATCTCAAGAACCTGCATTTGAGTGAGACAGATAACGTGTTTAGTAAGAGCAAGCAGCCTGCCAATCAGCATCAAGAATGTGGTGGCTGGATTAAGCCATTGATAACAGCGTATTAGGTCGGAATGGAAAAATGCGAGGTGTATGAAATGACTGGTTTGCTCTCAGCTTTCTGCGGAAACCTCAAATAGTTGAAGAAAATTGTGTGGGTGAGGAATTCCGGGGCCATCATACTGCGTCGGCAATAGAAAAGAGCTCCTGCCACGCTCCCTGGCATTTGCCAGCATCTTTTCCTCCAACGGCGCCAACATCTCCAGCAACTGTTCGCGTTCGATCTTGCTGAGCATGACGTCATTCTGCTTTTTCAGGCTGATCAAGAAGAAGCGCATCCCGTCTGCCGCGACAGGCGTATAATGAATGAGTAAAAAGAGAAGTCCTGCTGACACATGTTACACAGTTTATACTGGCCCGGCAGAAGCGGGCCGAAAGGAGACACTCATGTACGCGATTATTGGAGCTTCAGGACATATAGGGAGCAGGGTAGCGGACAAACTGCTCAATAAAGGTGAAAAGGTGCGGGTCATCGGCAGGGATGTCACGAGATTGCAGCAGTACGTGAACCGGGGTGCCGAGGCGACGGTGGGGGATCTGCGGGACACGTCGTTCCTGACAGGTGCTTTTAAGGGGGCGAAGGCTGTCTTCGCCATGATACCCCCCAATTATGGTGCGCCCAATTTCCGCGCCTATCAGGATGTGACGGGCATCAGCATCGCCACGGCCATCGGCGCTGCCGGCGTCACCCGCGTGGTGAACCTGAGCAGTCAGGGGGCGGACCTGCTCCGGGGCACCGGACCGATCGTCGGACTGCACGATCAGGAAGAACGGCTCAACGCCCTGCACGGGGTGCATGTCCTCCATCTACGCCCCACCTACTTTATGGAGAACCTGCTGGCGAACGTGCCGCTCATCCATGAGCACGGCTTTGCCGGTTCGTCGGTGCGTGGCGACCTGAAATTCGCCATGATCGCCACGGCCGATATCGCCGAACGTGCGGCAGGACACCTGCTGGCGCTGGATTTTACCGGCACGTCCATTCGGGACCTGCTCGGCCAGCGTGATCTCTCCATGAAAGAGGCGTTCACCATCATTGGCCGGCGGATCGGCATCTCCGACCTCGCCTATCGGCAAATTCCCTACGATGAGTTCGGCGAGGCGCTGGTTGACATGGGGATGAGCCGGAATATGAGCCGGCTGTTCATCGAGATGAGCGATGCCCTGAACCGGGGTCTGTTCGCTGTTAACCGGCCGCGGAACGCCGACACCACCACGCAGACTTCCATCGAAATGTTCGCAGATCTGTTCGCCGAAGTCTACCGGGGGGCGGCACCGCGCCTCGCTGCCTGAAGGTGCGTCAGGAACGCCAGACAGATAAGAAAGGCGGCCATTACTGGCCGCCTTTTCTTTTGGTATCTTTAGCCACCCGATCCCTATGACCCTCTATGGCTTCCGGGGTAATGGTCGTGCCAGGTTGCGGCATCAGTTCCCAGAACGGTTCCCGATCGAGACGGGAGAAGGGAAAGGCGATGCTGCTGGTCTGCCCCAGCGGGATGATCCGCCGCCAGTAGAGGTTGAACAGTTCGTTCAGTTCCACCAGAAATACCGGTTTCATCCCTCATAATTGTGCTCTTAAGCGGTGCCTTGCGATTGGTGGCGTCGGTCCAGATTGGGCCGGGGGCGCGGCCCAAGGGAGGCGAAGTGTTTGATTGAGGTGGTGAGATCAGTCATCGTTTCTTTCAGTCGGTCATACAATTTGTATTGAGTTGAGACACGACCCCTATTAGACCCCGCTGAATTGTTGGAACCTGAAAAACGATAACCTTCCCCATGACGCAACCGATAAACAGGCGCTTTCCTTCAATGGTTTGCGCCTGTATCCGTTTTACAGACATGCTACCACCTGCCCTGACCGGGATCGGCCTTTATGGGGCAAATATGGATATTGGTATTTATAATTCTGACAAAGACAATCGATATTCATCAAAAAGGTCTCGACATTCTTGAGCAATAAACATTTTACTTGGTGTTTTATTAGATTCATTATAGATAGCTTCTGTAGATAGTAAATTTTCAGTTGTTTGTAGTTGTGAGTCTAGCATGTTATTAATCCTACTATATATTAATTGCATATCACTGTTGGATATGCCTTTTCTAGTAAGAAAAACACTTTTAGGTTTATATTTTAAGTCACTTCGTAATAAATTAATATTATTTGGATGAAATGCCATACCAAGAAATACAAAAACTTCAGCCTCTTGCATTGCATTATGAACTTGTTTAAGTCCTTCTGTGTCCGAAACTTTTTCGGTATAAGTTCTTAAATTTGTAAGGATGTCTTCAGTTGTAGGATAGCTATTGCTACCAAATGAAACGTAATTGCCTATAGACCCATATGGACGATAAACAGTAAGTTTATCAACAAGATATTTTGCCTCTTCTTTTGATACATTATAATGCTTATAGAAGGCATGTAACAAAAAATGCTCCAAACTACGATCATAGTTGAAATTTACTACAATTACGTTATTAAAAACATCTTCAAGGTTTGTTTTTGGTAGCTGTTTTGTTAGTAATCGATAAAATTTTGAATACCACGTATCTTCAACAGAACTAAAATTTATCGAGTTATAAGTATTACGTGGATCGACATAGAGGGAACTATTTTTTTCTGCCTCCAAGATCGAATGTGCAATTGCCACTTTACCGCAAATTTTAATACATTCGTTATCTTGGTGGGCGTCAATAAAATCATCAATTGAATCAGACAATATAATTCCGTCGCGGATATGCCAGCAAGCATTTGCAATGTCATTAAGTTTATTAGAATATGTTTGTGCTAATCTTGAATATATTTTTAAATCCCCTTTATGCGTGCTATCGCTATAACGATCAAAGTTTATATCAAGTTTAGTAGAAATCTGTTTCCTTAATTCGGAACCTAGTGGGAAACCAACTTCAAAACTTGCTCCCGCGCCGAGTATGAATACTGTTTTTGAGTTGAGCATAAATTTAACCCCTCCACTTTTGACACGAAGCCATGTTTTTATTCATATCATTTCACCGTCAACGACTGACCCTATATTGACCCTATGAAAAGAATTATAAAAAAGCCACCTAGAATTTATAATCTAAGTGGCTGTTTTTATTGGCGTCCCCGAGTCGATTCGAACGACCGGCCCCTTCCTTAGGAGGGAAGTGCTCTATCCAGCTGAGCTACGGGGACAAAAGCTTTGTTTATGGTACACTGCACATCTAACGCCCTTGATTATCAGTGAAAACTCTGTTACTGTCCTGCCGACTAATCAACATTCATCAATGTTCAACAACGCCTATAGCACTCAAAATCATTCCAAAAACGTGTCCCAATTGGTCATGGATTGGTCATGAGAAAAGGGGGCTGGTCATGAAAAGAACAAAGGGTGATGCCCTGCCACTTAAAGAAAGCCAAGTCAAAAACTTCGCGCCGCCCCCGGAAGCTGCGGAAGCAAAGTTGTTCGACGCCAACACAGCCCTTGTGCTGCGCGCGAACCGGAGCCAAAAGGACGCGACCAAAATAACAAAACATTGGCTGCATCGTCATATTGTTGACGGGAAAAAGCGTTATGCACCAATTGGCACCTACCCGAAAATGAGCATAGCACAAGCCCGTGAAGCTTCAAAGAACTGGATGCCGACAGAAAAAACAAGCGCCACGGCGGCGCTGACTACATCAACGCCAGCAAAAGGGTATGCGGCAATGAGCTTTGGCGACGTCGTAGATACATATATCGCGAAAACGCGCAAACCGTCAACCACAAAGACATGGTTAAACATTGCCGAAACCTACCTCACAAGCGAGGAATTGCGCAAAAGGCCCGCCCCGTCAATTACTCCGGCTGACGCATGGCAAATCATCGAGACGGCCCGCACAAAACGAATGGTGCGCGAGAAAGCACCGCGAGGTGTCCGGGGGCAAATTATCGGGGAAATCCCTAAAAAGCCGACGCCCGGCGTGGCGGAAAAGCTGTTTTCCTTGTTGCACGCTGCCTTTGCCTCGGCTTTGGCTCAACCGGCGGCGGACGAAAAGATTTATATTAACCCGTTTGGCCGCATCCGCGACCACGATGTTTACGAGCAGGAAGTTACCAACCGTAAAACGGACGAACCCCGTGCCCTTACACTCACTGAAATACCGAAAGTCTGGTGCAATCTAAACAAACCGCACGGCCACGGGACGCCGGTAGCCGCCCGCGCGCTCATGCTCATGCTAGTAACGGGCCAGCGGCCAACCGAAGTAGCCTCACTGCGGCGCAGCGAAATTTTACCGCCCGACGAGGACGGCGACAGGTGGTGGCGAATACCACCGGAAAAAATCAAGACATGCAAAATGACGAAAAAAAATAAGTGGTCACCACATTTTGTCTATTTGTCGCCTCTGGCGCTGCGAATAATCGGCGACGGCGACGGCGATATTGTTTTCCCTAGCCGCAACACCCACGGCGAGATTACCGCATACGACGCACACAGCCTGATTAGCCTTATCAACAAGCCACGCGAGGGCAGGGTCGCTAAAGAAAAATGGGTTGGCGCTTTTGAGGCATGGTCGCCGAATGATTTGCGCAAAACAGTGCAAACCACGCTTGAATTGACACTCAAATGCCCGGCGGAGATTTCAGCAGCCATGCTCAACCACGATATAAGGACTAAAATCAGGAAAATCTATACAGTCATAACCGACGACACCTACCGCTTTGATAAGAAAGAGTGGTTCACGCGTTGGGCGGAGTGGCTGGAGC
>Ga0209212_1001561_pt1 | contig 36583 bp, 34 predicted proteins | sample RifGroC2_FD_183996 | JGI IMG/M metagenome (GOLD analysis project Ga0209212, IMG submission 183996) | Groundwater microbial communities from Rifle, Colorado, USA - Groundwater C2 (SPAdes) (version 2) | ecosystem: Environmental > Aquatic > Deep subsurface > Groundwater | place: Rifle, Colorado...
GAGGCCGATGCGCAGGCGACGCTGAAGCTCAAGGTCGAGATCAACACCCGCGAACACGGCAGCCTGTTCGGCATCAAGCCGTATCCATTCGCGGTGGAAAGCGACTGGTATCAGGGCAAGACCGAGATCGCGTCCTTCGAGCCAGAAGAATTGTTCGGCACCAAGCTGCGCGCGCTGCTGCAGCGGCGCAAGAACCGCGATCTGTTCGATCTGCATCACGGACTTGATCAGCTCGCGCTGAACCCAGACAAGCTCATCGCGTGCTTCGATTATTACCTGACACTCGAAGGCAATCTGATCACTCGCGCCGTGGCCGAGCAGCGCATGCTGGAAAAGCTCACGCGCAGCCTGACCGAGGACATCGCGCCGTTGCTTCCCGCAGGTGTCCGCTTCAATGACGACGATGCGATGCAGGCCTTCGAGCGAGTCTGGAACGAACTGATCGCACGCATCAAGGGCGATGCGTGGAAGCTGACAGGCAAAGTGATCGAAGAGCTGCGAACAAAGAAATATCCCGGCCTGCTGAGCCGATAGAGGAGACGCCATAAATCTGGTGAACCTGACAATTTCGCGTTTCCAATCTTGCGACAATGTGACCATCAGCCTCCACTCCAACCTGACTGTAATAGGGCGGGTGCTGGGCGCTGACGATATCAGCTTCGAGACGATCTGAATAATTGACTTGGATGTAAAGCTCCGATGACTGCTTTCGGGATCGTTATAAACACGTTCGGCGGTCAACTCAGCGCCAGAGCCGTCATTAAAGTTGTCTCTGCGATCCACGCTTTGAGCTCTTGAGCTACTGGCACAATCAAAAAAACGGATGTACTTGGCATACAAAATATGGACACTAATTGGCACCGCGCACCGCATGGGCGGCCTGCTACCCTAGCCGCGCCCGCGCACCGCGCTCAGGCGGCGCGCTTGCCGGTTTCCGGCTGATGCACGGTGGCTTTTGCCGCCGCCTGCGCTGCTGCCTGATCGCGAATCAACTGCCTGATCAGGGGTTGCTGCTCATCGCTGCGCCCCCACTGGTCGAAGTAGACCAGTTCTTCAATCGGCAGGCGTGGCAGCCAACCGGCGGTTTCGAGTTCCGGCTTGGCGTAAAAGTGGCTGACATAGCCAACGCAAAGATAGGCAATCGGGGTGATGCCCTTGGGAATGCCGAGAGCCGCCTGCAATTTGGCCTGGTTGAAAATGCTCACCCAGCCCACGCCCAGGCCTTCGGCACGCGCGGCTAGCCAGAGGTTTTGCACGGCGCAGACGCTGCTGTAGAGATCCATGGTCTTCATGTGGGTACGGCCCACCACTACTGGGCCGGTGCGCTCGCGGTCGCAGGTGATGCAGATGCCGACCGGAGATTCCAGGATGCCTTCGAGCTTGAGCGTTTTGTAGGTGGCGCGCTTGTCGCCCTCGAACATCTCCGCCGCTTCGGCATGAGCTTCGGCAAAAGCGGCGTGCACCCTGCGCTTGATCTCATCCGAACGTACCACCAGGAAATTCCACGGCTGCATGAAGCCGACGGAAGGTGCGTAGTGGGCGGCGGTGATGATGCGGCTTAACACCTCATCCGGCACGGCCTTGGGCAGAAACTGGCCGCGCACGTCGCGGCGCGAAAAGATGGCTTTGTAAATGGCTGCCCGCGCTTCGGCGGTGAAGGCGTGGATGTCCTGGCCGGCTTGTTTCGTTTTCATGGCAATTCCCCTTGCGTGAAAAGTGGGCGCCCTGCCTGGCCTTGCAGCGCGCGGATTTTTCAGGCCGGTCTTCTGACTCGGAGTCGACTGCCGTCGGCGCCTTCCCGGTGTTAACCAGTGGCTTGTTGCCGGAGCATCATCCATACAGCGTTGGGCACGTAGCGGAATTGCACCGCCTTCCCGATTCTCCCCGCGCCTTGCGGCGCCGGGCACCTGAAGGGGCGGAATGATCCGCGAGAGTGGCGGCGTTGTCAAAATTAAGCATCATTCCAAAAATGGAATGAACCTGATTTTTAATATTTGCTATAATGCGCACTGCATTAAGGTGCTGGATGGTGCAAACCATCCGGTTAAACGGGAAACAGGTGAAATACCTGTGCTGCCCCCGCAACGGTAAGCAAGTGTGGACGTGTCAGTATGCCACTGTGAGCAATCATGGGAAGGCGATACGTTTAGTCTTGTGAGCCCGTATATCGGCCTTGAGTGCAGGAATCCAACAAGGATTCCACAGGTCGGGAAATGCTGCGGGCGGCGCATGGACGGCAGAATGGCCAGCCATGCCGGTTAGCCGCACTTCCTTCCTGTTTATCTGCATCATTTCCTGTGTTTAAACATTCCAACGGGGACGCTTGGAATTTGTTCAGGAAAACCTCCAATGAAACAGCAGAAACTTCTTGCCGCCATTTTGTGCGCGGCTACTCCCTTGGCTTATGCAGCAACTGACACACTAGACGAAATCGTGGTAACTGCCACACGTACCGCGCAATCTGCCGATGCAGCCCTGGCTTCCGTTTCCGTTATCACCCGCCAAGATATAGCTCGCCTGCAAGCACAATCATTACCGGAAGTATTGCGCGGCGTAGCAGGCCTGACCATCAGCAACAACGGTGGCGAAGGCAAGGCGACCTCGGTGTTCCTGCGCGGCACCAATGCCGATCACGTATTGGTGATGGTTGATGGTGTGAAGATTGGCTCGGCAACGACTGGCACCGCGTCGTTCCAAGATATTCCGGTGGCGCAAATTGAACGCATCGAAATCGTGCGCGGCCCGCGCACCAGCCTGTACGGTTCGGAAGCGATTGGCGGTGTGATCCAGATTTTTACCCGTAAGGGCGGCGGTGCGCTGACCCCCTCGTTTAGCGTAACAGCGGGGAGTTATGGCACAGTCAACAGTGCGCTGGGTTTAAGCGGCGGCGGTGAGCAAGGCTGGTTCAACGCCAAGCTCAATCAACACAGCACCACTGGCTTTAATGCGTGCCGTGGCAGTCTGGTGGCAGGTTGTTTTACTAATGAGCCGGACAACGATGGCTATCGAAATTTGTCGTTGGGATTGAACGGCGGCTATCGGTTTGACAATAGCATGGTTGCCGATGCGCAAGTGCTGCGCGCCAACAGTAATAATAAATTTGATGGCTCCTCCGTAAATGAAGCGGAAGGCGTACAACAGGTGTTGGGAGGCTCGCTGAAATTCGCACCGATGCAAGCCTGGAACATGACCTTGCGCGCCGGAAGCAGTCAGGACGATTCCAACAACTTCAAAAACAGTTTGTTCAAAACCCGTTTCAATACGCAACGCGACAGCCTGTCCTGGCAGAACGATTTTGCTGTGAATACCAATCAGTTGCTAACCGCAGGGTTGGATTACCAAAATGATCGTGTAGACAGCACCACTGCCTATACCCGAACCACACGCGACAACCGTGCTCTGTTCGGACAATATCAAGGCAACTTCGGTATGCATAGTCTGCAAGCCAGCATGCGGCACGATGACAACCAACAGTTCGGTGAACATAGCACTGGCGGATTGGGCTACGGTTATGCGGTCAATGATGCGATGCGTTTGACGGCTTCTTATGGCACAGCATTCAAGGCCCCGACCTTCAATCAATTGTATTACCCGGGATTCGGCAGTGCGACGCTGCGCCCCGAGTTGTCGCGCAGCGTTGAAGTCGGTGTGGCGGGGCATGGCACATTCGGCAAGTGGTCTCTGAATGCGTATCAAACCGACATTACCGATTTGATTGGCTTTGATGCCTTCTTTTTGCCGGTTAATATCAATGCTGCGCGTCTAAAAGGCCTGGAAGGTCAACTGAAAATGCAGTTGGCAGATTGTGACATCAACAGCACGTTGACCTTACAAGACCCACGCCAAACCTCAGGGACGAATCAAGGCAAACTGCTGAATCGTCGCGCAACTGAAGCGATGCGCATCGAAGTGGCGCATGACTTTGGTGTATATCGTTTGGCCACTTCGCTGTATGCGGAAGGCCGTCGATTTGATGATCTTGCCAATACCAGCACCAAGCGATTGGGCGGTTACGGTTTGCTCGACGTGCGTGCCGAATATCGCGTCGCACCGGATTGGCTGGTGCAGGGGCGGATCGACAATTTTCTGGACAAACAATACGAGACCGCACAGTTCTTTAATCAGGCGCGGCGCGCGTTATATTTTACGCTGAATTACCAACCAAAAAACTAAGCTTTGCCGGTTGGGTCAGACCGCAAGATCGTAATCCAGCCTGCGCATCTCTTCATTATTTTTTAAGGAGTACAGCATGAAATTGTTATCTCAACGTTCGGTGTTAATCGGTTTGGCCTTGGTGGCCTTGATGGCGGCCACACGCATGCACCATTTCGGCAGCGCACTGCATTTGCCGGATGCTTCGCTGGCGGTATTCCTGCTGGCTGGTTTCTTCATTACCAGCCCGCTGCTCTTCGCCGGCCTGTTGCTTGAAGCGGGTGCGCTGGATTATGTGGCGATCACCCACCTGGGCGTCAGCGACTGGTGCGTGACGCCCGCCTACTGGTTCCTGATCCCGACCTACGCGGTATTGTGGTTTGCGGGCCGCTACTATGCACGCATTCATCGGCACAGCTTGCGCAGCCTGAGCGTGTTCGCCGGTCTTTCCGTCGCTGCGCTGAGCGTGGCGTTCTTCATCTCCAATGGTGCGTTCTACTGGTTCTCTGGCCGCTACCCGGACACGGGCATGGCTGAATACGCTGCTCGCGTGGCGCAATACTATTCGCCCTATTTGACCGGCGGTCTGCTGTATCTGGCATGTGCAGCCGCTCTGTATGCGGTGCTGACCGCGCGTATGCCGGCCGCTGCCAGCACAACAGGCAAATAATGAGCGATAAGAATATGGCATCTGCCGGCGAGCGGCACCGCGCCCGCACACAACGCCACAAGGAAGTGGTGGATGCGAAGATCGCCCGCGCCACCGAGAGCCGCGGCGTGGTGCTGGTGCATACCGGCAACGGCAAGGGCAAGAGCACTGCGGCCTTCGGCATGATCGCCCGAGCCCTTGGGCACAACATGCGCGTCGGCGTAGTGCAATTTATCAAAGGCAGTTCTTCCACAGGCGAGGAAACCTTCTTTCGCCGCTTCCCCGAAGTTGAATATCACGTGATGGGCGAAGGCTTCACCTGGGAGACCCAGGACAAGCAACGCGACATCGCCTCGGCGCAAGCCGCGTGGGATATGGCTTGCGCCATGCTGCGCAACCCGGACATCGCGCTGGTGGTGCTGGACGAAATCAACATCGCGTTGAAGCTACAGTACCTGCAAATCGGGCAAGTGCTGGAAGCGTTGCGCAACCGCCCGGCGATGCAGCACGTGGTATTGACCGGTCGCGCCGCGCCCGACGCGCTGATCGAATACGCCGATACCGTCACCGAAATGCGCCCGGTCAAGCATGCGTTTGAGGCGGGTATCCAGGCGCAAAAAGGCATCGAGTTATGAGCGGTATACGTCACTGCCCAGCCCTGTTGATTGCCGCGCCGGCTTCCGGACAGGGCAAGACCACCGTGACGGCGGCGTTGGCGCGCTACCATCGCGGGCAGGGACGGATAGTGCGCGTGTTCAAGACCGGGCCGGATTTTCTCGACCCGATGATCCTGGAGCGCGCTTCCGGCCAGCCGGTATATCAGCTCGATTTGTGGATGGGCGGCGAGGCGCATTGTCGCGAGTTGTTATATCGGGCGGCCGCAGAGGCCGACTTGATACTTGTGGAAGGCGTGATGGGGCTGTTCGACGGCACGCCCTCCAGCGCCGATCTGGCCGCGTTGTTCGGCATCCCGGTGCTGGCGGTCATCGACGCGGGCGCGATGGCGCAGACCTTCGGCGCCATCGTCTACGGCCTGGCCAATTACCGGAGCGACATTAAACTTTTCGGTGTGCTGGCCAACCGCGTCGCGAGCCCCAATCATGCCGACATGCTCAGGGAGGGCCTGCCTGTCGGCATACACCACTTCGGCACTCTGCCGCGCGATGCCGAATTGAGCCTGCCGGACCGCCATCTCGGGCTGGTGCAGGCGCAGGAGATCGCCGATCTCGACCAGCGCATCGCCCATGCCGCCAGCCTTCTGGCCGGGCAGGAATGCGCCGGATTGCCCGAACCCGTGGCCTTCGCGCCAGCCGATACAGCATCGCCGCAGCGTAAGCTCGAAGGCGTCAGGATCGCGGTGGCCAAGGATGCGGCCTTCTCATTTTTATATCGCGCCAACCTCGATGCGCTTCGTGCGTTGGGCGCGGAGCTCGAATTTTTTTCCCCGCTGACCGACGCCATTCTGCCCGAAGCGGACAGCCTCTATCTGCCCGGCGGCTACCCGGAACTGCATCTGCAACAACTGCAAGCCAACGTTTCAATGCGCGCGGCGATCCGCTCACATCATGCGGCGAATAAACCCATATTTGCCGAATGCGGCGGCATGCTCTATTTGCTGGAGACGTTGACCGATGCCCAGGGGAGCCGGGCCGAGATGGTGGGCGTATTGCCGGGCCATGCGGTGATGCAGAAGAAACTGGCCAACCTCGGCATGCACAGCGTAACGCTGCCCGAAGGAGAATTCCGCGGCCATACCTTTCATCATTCCATGATGGAAACACCGGGCACGGCCATTGCCATGACCACGCCGGCGCGGACACATGGCAAACCCGAAGCCGTGTATCGCACAGGCAGGCTGCACGCTTCCTATATGCATCATTATCTGCCCTCGAATTTGCCGGCAGCAGCGCACTTTTTTATCCCGTAACTCATTATTCAATTTACCCACCAAAGGAGAACACCATGCACATCGAACCCGGAATCATCGCTCAAGCCAAAGTCATGGCCGCCAACGCCGGCGCGGCCGGACTGCTGCTCGTTTATGCGAAAGACCTGATCAAGAACCCGGCCGACATCGTGCGCATGTTGTTGGCGGCGGTGTTTTTCTCGCTGTTCATGCAGAGTTTTCACGTCAATGTGGGGCCGTCTGAATTGCATTTCGTCGGCGCGATGGTGATTTATCTGACACTGGGTTTTGTGCCCGCCTTGATCGGATTCGCCGTGGGCCTGCTGTTGCAAGGCGTGTTGTTCGAGCCGCTGGACTTGCCGCACCTGGCCGTGAACAGCCTGTCGCTGATCGTGCCGCTGATCGCCGTGCATTACACGCTGGGCCGCAAACTCCGCGAACAGGAGGGTGTCATCACCTGGAAAAATATTCTCAAGCTGGATGCCCTGTACTACAGCGGCGTCACGGCGATGGTGGGCTTCTGGCTGGCGATGGGCGAGGTGGCGACCCCCCTGTCCGCCTGGGCGACTTTTGCCGCATCCTATCTGGTGATTGTCGCCTGCGAACCGCCGCTGACTTACGCCGCGCTGCGCCTGCTCAAACGTCATGAAAGCAGCCGGATTGTCGAGGTCTGCTTCGCGGTGAAGCAGCTCAAGCTGGCTTAATGGGCAAAGTCTGGTTTGTTGGCGCGGGGCCGGGCGATCCCGATCTCATCACGGTCAAGGGACGCGATCTGGTCGCCGGCGCAGGGGCTATTCTCTACGCGGGCTCGCTGGTGGCGGAAGCGACCACGCGCTGGGCAAATGCAGCGTGCGAGATTTGCGACTCGAAGAGCATGGCGCTGGAAGAGATCGCCGCATGGCTGATCGACCGGGCGGCCAAACATGCGACGGTGGTGCGCTTGCAGACCGGCGACCCGACGCTGTACGGCGCGCTGATCGAAATGGTGCAGCCGCTCGACGCGGCGGGTATCGATGTCGGCGTGGTGCCCGGTGTATCTTCGGCAATGGCTGCGGCTGCGGCGGCAGTGGAGAGCCTGACACTGCCCGAAGTCACGCAGACGGTGATCCTGACGCGCATGGAAGGTCGCACGCCGATGCCGGAGGGCGAAGCGCTGAGGGACTTGGCCCAACATCACAGCACGTTATGCGTGTTTCTTTCCATAACCTTGCTGGGCGAGGTCAGGGACGAATTGCTGGCGGCAGGCTGGCGCGATGACGCGCCGATACTGGTGGTACACAAGGCGAGCTGGCCCGATGAAGAAAAAATCATCCGTGGCACCTTGGCCGATATTCGCGGCAAGTGCCGGGAGCAGAAAATTAACAGCCAGGCCATGATTATCGTCAGCCCCGCACTGGGCGCGCGCCAGTGGCCGGAACTGAAGAGATCGAAATTGTATGACGCCGGATTCACCCACCGCTTTCGCAAGGGCGTGAAGAAAGAGCAATAATTTTGCGAAAGCACATTTTGTTTTTTTATAACCTAAAGGAGATGACCATGCAACAAACCAAAAGCAAACAACAACCGCAAACCGCCGCCACCGTCCCTGCTGCACCCGCGCCGACCATCGCGGTGCGCAAGAGCTGCAACCCGGACGGCATCGGCCTCTCGCATTATGTGCTGATGGACAAGAAAGCGGCCAAATGACGGCTGCAATCTTGAGCAGGGGCGGTGCCGCCCCGGTATTTATTCCCGTGGACATCGGCCACGCTGTCTACGCCGCCGTCACCGACCCGAACACCGCCTTCTGGGCGCTGGTCGACAAAACGCGCATCGAGGAAGAAATCGCTGCCGGCCCGCTGCTCGACAGCTATCGCGCCAAGGCCGACAGCTTCGCCCGCGAACTGCACGCGCTGCGCTTCGAACTGAAACCTTCCGGCGTCTATCTGAATCCGACCGAGCGCTGCAATCTCGACTGCACCTACTGCTACCTGCCCGGCGAGCAGCGCAGCAACGGTAGCCACATGCCGCCCGAAATGTTGACTGCCTCGCTCGGCAAGCTGCGCGATTACTTCCGCTCGGTGATGCCGGAAGGGCGCAAGCCGCGCGCCATCTTCCACGGCGCCGAGCCGTTGATGAACAGGGAGGCAGTGTTCGCCGCCATCGATGAGTTCTCTGCGGATTTTGTTTTCGGCCTGCAAACCAACGGCACGCTGCTCGACGATGCGGCACTGGAATTCCTCACCTCGCGCAACGTCAGCATCGGCCTCTCACTCGATGGCCCCTTCGCCGGCATCACCGATGCCACGCGCAAAACCTGGGGCGGCAAGAGCGTGCATGACAAGGTGCTGGCGGCGATGGAGAAGCTGAAAGGCTACGGCTCGTGGAGCGTCATCACCACCTGCACCACCGAAAACCTGCCCTACCTGACGCGGATGGTCGAACTGTTCCACGCCAGCGAAGTGCCGACCTGCATGCTCAATACGGTGCGCTGCACCCTGCCCGGCGCGCGCGGCGTGAAGCCGACCGACGGCGACATGGCCAAGGCGTTCTTTGCCACCATGGATCGCACGCACGAGTTGTATCGTGAAACGGGGCGCAAGCTGATGGTCGCCAATTTCGCCAACATCCTGATCGGGATTCTCGCGCCGACGGCACGGCGGCTGATGTGCGATATTTCGCCCTGCGGCGGTGGCCGCGCTTTCTTCGCTCTGGCGGCAGATGGCGGCCTGTACCCGTGCAGCGAGTTCATCGGCCTGCCGCGCTTCAACGGCGGCAATCTGCTGGCCGAAGGCGGCGTCGAAGCGGCGCTGGCCTCGGCTGCTTTTAAGACCGTAACGACGCGCGATGTCGATACCTTCAGCCCCTGCAGCGACTGCGCAATCCGCCATTTCTGCGGCTCGCCCTGCCCGGCCGAGGCGCACGAAATGAACGGCGGCATGGAGAAGACCGGCGCCTTCTGCGAGTTCTACAAGGAGCAGGTCAACTACGCCCTGCGCCTGATCGCCGACGGCAAGGCCAACGACTACCTGTGGGATGGCTGGGACGAAGACACGGAAACGGTTTTTAATCATGCGCTCAACTGAGGACACTGCGTGAACGCGCGCCTCGCACAGTGTGAAGGAGACATCATGAACGAAACGATCTTGCTGATAGGCCACGGTTCGCGCGCCGCCAACGGCAATCGCGAGATCGAGCAATTCGCGGATCAATGGCGCGTGCGCCAACCGCAATGGCGCATCGAGGTTTGTTTCATCGAGTTTGCCGAAGTGTTGCTGGATGAGGGTCTGAATCGCGCCGCCAGCAGTGCCTCGCGGGTCATCGTCGTCCCTCTGATCCTGAACGCCGCAGGCCATGTCAAAACGGAAATCCCCTCCCATATCGGAGAGGCGCGGCAACGGCATCCGCAAACCGAATTTCTGTATGTCCCGCATCTGGGCGCAAATGATCGCGTGTTGCAAATCCTCAAGCGCAACTTGCTCAAGGCTATGGCCGCGCTGGATATGCCTGATCCCAAGAACACCGGCGTGATCGTGCTCGGGCGGGGTTCATCGGATCGCGGCGCCAACGGCGAAGTGGCCAAGCTGGCGCGCTGGTTGTTCGAAGAGACCGATCATGAGTTGGTGGACATCGCTTTCACCGGCATCACTTATCCGCGTCTGGAAACTGTTGCGCAACGCCAGGTGAAACTCGGCATGACGCAGATCGCCGTACTGCCCTATTACCTGTTTACCGGCACGTTGATCGAGCGCATCCGCAGGCAGGTGGAGCGTTTGCGCATGCAATACCCGCAGGTGTATTTTTCGCTGGGCGATTATTTCGGCTTCGAGGAAGAGATATTCCAGTTGCTGGATGAGCGCGTGCGGGCGGCGCAGTCCGCATCGCCGCAGCAAGCCGTTACGATGCTGTGCGACGGCTGCAAGTACCGCCTGGCTGCGGCACATGATCATCACCATCACGACCACCATCATAACCACGCGCACGATCGTGTGCATTCAGACTGAGGGCGCATCATGAACAATCGCGTTACCGAACAACTCACTGCGGCCGGAGCCGCCATCGAACATGATTCCTTCGCCATCATAGACCGCGAAGTCGCGCATCACGCTTACACCAGCGAGCAATGGCCGCTGGTGCGGCGCATGATCCACGCCACCGCCGATTTCGAGTTCAACGGGCTGGCGCGCTTCCATCCCGACGCGATGCGCGCAGGGCTTGCCGCCGTGCTGCGGGGCGATACGACCATCGTCGCCGACGTGGAAATGATTTGCGTCGGCCTCTCGCCGATACGCCTCAAGCACTTTGGGCTGACTGTTCGGCAGTTCATTTCCGATGACGATGTGATCGCGCAGGCCAAGGCGGAGGACAGCACGCGCGCCGTGCAGGCAATGCGCAAAGCACATCGCCTGGGGCTGCTCGATGGCGCCATCGTCGGCATAGGCAACGCGCCCACTGCGCTGATCGAATTGGTGCGCCTGATCCGTGAGGAAGGCGCCAGGCCCGCGCTGGTGATCGGCATGCCGGTGGGTTTCGTCTCCGCCGCCGAATCCAAAGTGTTGCTGGCCGCGCAGCAGGATGTGCCGTGGATCATCAGCGAAGGCAGGAAAGGCGGATCCACATTGGTGGTGGCCGCGTTGCACGCCTTCCTGTCGCTGGCGGAAGCGCGCCAGCGCGAAGTTAAAGCCGCCTGAATACCATGAGCAGTCCTGCCGAAACTGGGAAGATTCGCAAAGGCGATGGCAAGCGCCAGCGCGGCAACCGTACCGGGTTCACCACTGGGATCAACGCCGCGGCCGCGGCCACAGCTGCCACGCTGGGGTTGATAGAAGGCAGCGTGCCGGAGCAGGTGGAGTGCGTGCTGCCTAACACGCAACGCGTTGCATTTCACATCATCGAAGGCAGCGTGGATGGCATGCATGCGCATGCAGTAAGCATCAAGGATGCGGGCGACGACCCCGACGCAACGAATGGCGCACATCTCACCGCCGACGTGCGGCGCATCCCGGGCGGCAACGGCGTCCAGCTCAAGGGCGGTGCAGGCGTGGGCATCGTGACCAAGCCAGGCCTGGGCCTCGAAGTGGGCGGCCCGGCGATCAACCCGGTGCCCAGGCGCAACATCATCAAAAACGTGCAGGCGGCAGGCGCGCCCATACTGGAGGCAGGCGACGGGCTGGAAGTGACGATCTCGGTGCCCGGCGGCGAGGAGATGGCGAAAAAAACGCTCAATGCGCGGCTCGGCATACTCGGCGGAATTTCGATCCTCGGCACCACCGGCATCGTGCGGCCCTATTCCACCGCAGCGTTCCGCGCGAGCGTGGTGCAGGCAGTGCAAGTGGCCGCGAACCAGGGACAGAAGAGCGTGGTGTTCACCACCGGCGGGCGCACCGAGAAATGTGCGATGCGGGTTTTTCCTGAGCTAGATGAATCCTGTTTCGTGCAAATGGGCGATTTCGTCAGGGCCGCTTTCCAGTCTGCGCTGAAACATGAAATGGAACACATCATCGTCGGCGCGATGGTGGGCAAGCTCACCAAGATCGCGCAGGGGCTGCCGGTCACCCATGCATGGCGCGAGGAAGTGGATCGCGGCCTGATCGCCGAAGCCGCCATCGAAGTGGGCGCGCCCGCCGAACTGGTGGAAGAAATCCGGGCTGCGGAAACCGCGCGCTTTGCCGCGGAAAAGCTGGATCAAATGGGGCTTACCGTCGCATTCCACCGCGCGCTGGCGCAGCGTGCGCTGCGCACCTTGCGCACAATCTATCCGGGGCCGCACCGGCTTACCATTCTTGCCTGCGACTTTGGGGGCAAGCCCATCGTTACCCTGGAGGAAGACGCACTTGTATAAACCTTGTTCGATTATAGGCATCCTGGACGACGGCTGGGATGGCCTGTCCGGGCATGTTCGCGCAAGATTGGCTGCTGCTTCCTGCGTGATCGGCGCTGCGCGCACGCTGGAACTGGTTGCGCCGCACCTCGCCGCACAGGCAAAACAACATGACATGGATGGCGCATTGCTGCGCGTGCCGGAGTGGATAACAGCGGCGCTGTCCGAAGGGCAGACTGTTGCCGTGCTCGCCACCGGCGATCCGCTCTGTCATGGCATTGCAAACATGCTGCTCGACAAGATCGGTGCAGCCAACATCGAGATACTGCCCGCACCCTCCACGGTGCAGCTTGCCTTTGCCCGCCTCGGGCGTCCGTGGCAGCAGGCGCAGATCGTCTCGGTGCACAGCAAGGATGCGGACGAGTGGTTTTCGGGCGCCACACCGCAGCACGGCCTGTATGCGCTGGTGCGCGCCGTTGCCGAACATGATCTGCTCGCGGCATTCACCAGTCCGGAGAACGGCCCCGAGCGCATCGCGCGTGCGCTGCTGGCAGTCGGGTACGGCGACGAGTTGCGGCTGTCGGTGGCGTCACGCCTGCTGTTGCCGGACGAGGAAGTCAACGCCGATCTCTCGCTTTCCGATGCGGCGGCGCGCAAGTTTGCTTCCCCCAACATCGTGGTAATCGAACGCATCGCATCGCAACCCCGCCGCGCCCTGTTCGGATTTGCGGACGCGGAATACGTGCAACGCCGGCCGGAGAAAGGCCTCATCACCAAACTGGAAGCGCGCGCGGTCTCGCTCGCCAAGCTCGGCCTGGTCGACGACAGCATCGTATGGGACATCGGCGCGTGCTCGGGCTCGGTGGGCCTGGAAGCCGCGCGTATCGCGCGCCGCGGCCATGTCTGGGCGATCGAGAAGAACGCGGCGGATGCCGCCAACGCGCGCGCGAATGCGAAGCGGTTGCGCGCCACCAATTACACCCTGCTCGAAGGCAAGGCTCCCGAATACATCGACACCTGGCCCGATCCCGACGCGGTATTCGTCGGCGGTTCGGGCGGCGAACTCGCAACGCTGATCCAACTGGTGCTGTCGCGCCTTAAATCCGGCGGACGGCTGGTGATGAATTTCGTGACTTTCGAAAACCTCGCCACCGCCACCAATGCACTCGCGGCAGCGGGAGCGGCCTGGGAAGTCGTGCAACTGCAAGCGGCGCGCAGCCAGCCGATACTCGACATGCACCGGCTGGCAGCCCAAAACCCGGTGTGGATCGTCACCGCCACAAGGAAAGAGACACTATGAATTCAATCAAACATGGCAGCCAAATTAAATACGGGCGTTTGATCGGCGCCTCGCTGGGACCCGGCGACCCGGAATTGATTACCCGGCGCGCCTGGGCCGCGCTGCAATCGGGCGCCCGCTGGCTTTACCCGGTCAAGAAGGCCGAGGAAAGCTCGTACGCGCTGGCTATCGCCGAGCGCGGCGGCCTCGCCGTTCCCGCCGATGCAGAAGCACTCGTTTTTCCGATGACACGCGACCCGGTGATTCTCGACAAGGCGTGGGCGCGTGCGGCGGCGCGCACCGTCGAGCTGCTTGCCGAGGGGCGCGATCTCGTCTTTCTTGTCGAGGGCGATGCCTCGACTTTTGCCACATTCGGCCATCTCGCCCGGGTGGTTCGCCAGCTCGTGCCTGAAGTCGAGGTAGAGACGATCCCGGGCGTGTCGTCCTTTGCTGCGGCGGCTGCCGCGACCGGCACCATACTCGCCGAGGAGGACGAAACGCTGGCCGTGATTCCCGCCGCATACGGGGTCGAGTTCATCGACCATTTGATAGACGAGTTCGATACGCTGGTGCTGCTCAAGGTCAAGCCCATGATAGACGAAACCGTCGAGTTGCTCGAGCGGAGGGGGCTGGTCGCCACGAGCTGCTTCATCGAGAAGGTCGGTGCGCCGGGCGAACGGATCGTCCGCGATGTGGTAAGCCTCAAAGGCGAGAAGGTGAATTACCTCTCATTGATGATCGTGCAGAATCCGGAACGCGCGCGCGGCGAACTGCGGCGCGGGTGCCGCAAACGCGTGGAGCGCAAGCAAACCGCAGAATCGGAAGCAACATGAAAATCGCCGTCGTTGCCATTACCCGCCACGGCATTTCGCTCGCCGGAAAAGTTGTTGCCGCATTGCCTGGCGCGCAGCTTTTTGCGCCGGAGAAATTCCGTTCAGAGGCCGAGCATGCCGCACCCGGCTCCGCCAATTGCTATGTCGGCAAGGTCGGCGACCAGATACCGGTGCTGTTCGCCAATTTTGATGGCATCGTCGCCATCGTCTCGCTGGGCGCGATGGTGCGGCTGATGGCGCCGCACTTGAAAGACAAGGAACAAGACCCTGGCGTGGTGGTGATGGACGAGGCAGGACGCTATGCCATCCCGGTGCTTGCCGGACACCTGGGCGGCGCCAACGAACTGGCCGGGAAACTTGCACGCGCACTGGGTGCGCTGCCGGTGCTTACCACCGCATCGGATGCGCGCGAGACGCTGGCGGTGGATTTGCTCGGGCGCGAACTGGGCTGGACATTTACAGCAACCAAGCAAGTGATCGTGCACGCCAGCGCCGCCGTGGTGAACGAAGAGCAGGTGGCACTGGTGCAGGAGACGGGCAGTCGGGACTGGTGGGCGCGCCATGCCAACGGTCGCAGCAACCCGCTGCCCGCCAATATTCAGTTGCTGGAAAAAATCGAGGAACTCGATCCGGCACGCTACGGCGCGGTGCTGTGGATCACGCAACGACAACCCGACGCGTTGCCCGCCGCATTGCATGAGGCAATGCGCGACAGGCTGGTGGTCTATAGCCCGGCTGATGATAAAACATGAAGGGAGAACAAGCGTGAAAGTAGCACTGGGAATCGGCTGCGACCGTGGCACGCCTGCCGAAACCATTGCACGGGCAGTCGATGCCGCGCTGGAGCAGGCGGGCGTCAATGCATCCGATGTGGGCGCCGTGGCCAGCATCGACCTCAAGGCCGATGAGCCGGGCTTGCTGGATATTGCCGCAGTGCGCGGCTGGCACATAATGTTTTACCCGGCGGCGGAGCTGGCCGAGGTGATTGTTCCCAACCCTTCCAAAGTGGTGCACAAATATACCGGCACGCCTTCGGTATCGGAGGCTGCCGCGCTGCTTGCCGCCGAAACAGACATGAGCCAACTGCTCGTTGCAAAATATAAACTGCGCGGCCCGGATGGCCGCAACGCAACAATTTCCATCGCAAGGATTACACAATGAAACAGAACGGCAAAATCATGCTGGTCGGCATAGGCCCCGGTAACACCGAACATATGACCGCAAGGGCGCGCAGCGCCATCGCCGAGGCAGATGTCGTGATTGGATACACCACTTACATCAAACTGGTCAAAGACCTGGTGGTGGACAAGGAGGTGGTGAAAAAATCGATGACCGAGGAACTCGACCGCGATTTTTAGGCATTGGAGCGGGCGAAAGCCGGCAAGAAAGTGGCGCTGATCTCCTCGGGTGACGCCGGAGTGTATGGCATGGCCGGCCCCACCTACGAGGTGCTGTTCCAGGCAGGCTGGACGCCGCAATCCGGCATAGAGGTGGAAATCGTGCCCGGGGCATCCGCGCTTAACACCTGCGCCGCGCTGGTCGGCGCGCCGCTCACGCACGATTTCTGCGCCATTTCGCTGTCCGACCTGCTCACGCCGTGGACGGCGATCGCACGGCGCCTCAATGCGGCTGCGGTAGCAGACTTCGTAGTGGCGCTGTATAACCCGAAGAGCGGCCGCCGCACACGCCAGATCGTGGAAGCGCAGCGCCTGTTCCTGCGCCACCGCCGTCCCGATACGCCGGTGGCGATCGTCAAATCCGCTTACCGTCCAAAGCAGCGCATCGAGTTCACCACGCTGGCGCAAATGAACGAATGCGACATCGGCATGCTCTCGACCGTGCTGATCGGCAATTCAAATACCTTCGTGCGTGACGGACTGATGGTCACACCGCGCGGTTATGCCAACAAGTACGACGTGGAAAGCGGGGACACCAGGAACGGCGAGCGTGCCGGGCGCTCGCTTTCCAGCGGTTTGCTGGGCTGGATAGATACGATGCATGCCAGCAATGAAACGCCGCAACAATTGGCCACGCGTTATGGCTTGCCGGTCGAATACATCGTCGAGGTATTGGCAGAGCCTGTCGAGATGGATGACAAGATGGAGGCAGTGCTCGATGAAAACGCCTGAAGGAAAAATCCCGCAGTCGTTGCCCGGGATGCTGTTTGAAAACCCATGGGGATGCTGCGCGGCGGAATGATGCAAGCAGTGCAGCTATTGAACAATCTGGCCGTGCCGCTGATGATCCTGGCGGCAGTGTTGCTCGACCGATTGCTGGGCGAGCCGCGCCGCTTTCATCCGCTGGTTGGCTTCGGAAATTTGGCGAAGCGTGTTGAAAAGCTGTTTTACGGGGCAGCGGATGCCGCACCTAACGCACGCTACATGCGCGGCATCGCTTCAGTATGCGTGCTGCTGGTTCCGCTCGTGGCGCTCGCGGCGACGCTGCAACAATCCAGAATTTTCGGCACGCTGTTTTCCATAGCCCTGTTGTATTTCGCCATCGCGCCGCGCAGCCTGCGCGAACATGCCGAGCGCGTGGCCCATGCTTTTTCTGCCGGTGACTTGCCGGATGCGCGCCACCAGGTGGGCTTCATGGTCAGCCGCGACACTGCCCAGCTGGATGAGTCCGGCGTGGCGCGCGCCACGATCGAATCGGTGCTGGAAAACGGCAGCGACGCGGTATTCGGCGCGCTTTTCTGGTTTGTTGTCGCGGGTGCGCCGGGGGTAATGCTGTATCGCCTGGCGAATACGCTGGATGCGATGTGGGGCTACCGCAATGCGCGCTATAACTATTTCGGCTGGGCGGCGGCGCGGCTGGATGATGTGCTGAACTTCATTCCGGCGCGACTCACCGCGCTGACCTATGCTCTGCTTGGCAACACACGGACTGCTTTGCACTGCTGGCGGCAACAGGCACACGCCTGGGACAGCCCGAATGCCGGGCCGGTGATGGCAAGCGGCGCGGGCAGCCTGACGGTGATGCTGGGCGGCGCGGCGAATTACCACGGTGTGAGCGAGGCGCGCCCTGTGCTGGGTGCGGGCAATGCGCCGCAGGCATCCGACATTGCGCGCGCCATTACGCTGGTGCAACGCGGCGTGTGGCTGTGGGTTGCGGTGCTGTTATTGGCTGGATTGCTGCATGGCTGAGCACGGCATGCTGCAACATGGCGGGCGAATCCGCGAGGCTGCCGAGCTCTATGGCATTGCAGTGGATGACTGGCTGGACCTGTCCACCGGCATCAACCCCACCCCCTTCACGCCGCCGGAAATTCCCATTGCGGCCTGGGCACGCCTGCCGCAAGAGCAGGATGGCCTGGAGGAGGCGGCAGCAGCATTTTACGGCACGCCCGACGTGTTGCCCGTCTCCGGCTCGCAAGCCGCGATCCAACTGCTGCCGCGCCTGCGCAGCCGCTCTCGCGCCGGTGTGCTGCATCCGGGCTATGCCGAACACGCTCATGCCTGGCGCAGTGCGGGGCATGAGGTAAAGGAATTGTGCGCAGATGAAATCGCCGCGCAGATAAACAATCTTGACGTACTGGTACTGATGCAGCCGAACAATCCTACCGGTGAAGTATTTACCCACATGCAACTGCAAGAATGGCATACGCAACTGGCGGCGCGCGGCGGGTGGCTGGTGGTGGATGAAGCTTTCATCGAGGCGTGCAGGCAAACCAGTTTTGCGCCGCCGCAAATGCCGCATGGTTTGATCGTGCTGCGTTCACTGGGGAAATTCTTCGGACTGGCCGGCGCGCGAGTCGGCTTCGTGCTGGCGCATGCCGAATTGCTGGCGCGCCTGCGCGCAGCGCTGGGGCCATGGAGCGTGGCTGGCCCCTCGCGTTATGTGGCACAAGCCGCGCTGCTCGATGTTACTTGGCAGGCGGCAACGCGCGGGCGCCTGCTACAGGATGGGGCGCGCCTGGCGAAGTTATTGAGTGATGCAGGCTTGCCGCCCGCCGGAGGCTGTGGTTTGTTTCAGTGGGTACTGACGGAGCAGGCCGAGGCTATCCATCAGCAGTTGGCGCAACGCGGCATCTTCACCCGCCTGTTCTCGCAACCGCGCAGCATGCGTTTTGGACTGCCCGGCAATGCGGCGGAGTGGGACAGGCTGGGCACAGCACTTAAACAGGTTCATTCAAAATGAATGCGACCACACTAATGATCCAGGGCACCACTTCCGATGCGGGCAAGAGCACCGTAGTGGCGGGCCTGTGCCGTGTGCTCAAGCGGCGCGGCGTGCGCGTGGCGCCGTTCAAGCCGCAGAACATGGCGCTGAACAGCGCGGTGACCGAAGACGGCGGCGAGATCGGCCGTGCGCAGGCGGTGCAGGCGCAGGCGGCGGGGTTGGCTGCGCATACCGACATGAACCCGGTATTGCTGAAGCCGAACAGCGACACCGGCGCACAGGTGATCATCCACGGGCGCGCGATCGGCAACATGGAAGCCACTGCCTATCACGACTACAAACGTGTGGCGCGCGAGGCGGTGCTCGCTTCGCACCGGCGGCTGGCCATGCAATACCAGATGATCGTGGTGGAAGGCGCGGGCAGCCCTGCCGAAATCAATCTGCGTGCCGGTGACATCGCCAACATGGGCTTTGCCGAAGCGGTGGATTGCCCGGTGATCCTCGTCGCCGACATCGACCGTGGCGGCGTGTTCGCCCATCTGGTCGGCACGCTGGCGTTGCTGAGCGAGAGCGAACAGGCGCGCGTGCGCGGCTTCATCATCAACCGTTTTCGCGGCGACATCGCGCTGTTGCAGCCCGGACTGGACTGGCTGGAAGAGCGCACCGGCAAGCCGGTGCTGGGCGTGCTGCCATATCTGCATGGGCTGCATCTGGAAGCCGAGGATGCGCTGCCACTCACCGCCCCCGCCTGCGGGATAACCAGCGACTTGGCTGACGTAGTTGGTCAGCCTAGTCGAATGGCTAGTAGTTCCAACAGAGGGGCTGGGGGAGAGGGCGCGCGAGGCGATAAGCTGCGCGTCATCGTGCCCGCCCTGCCCCATATCAGCAACCACACCGACTTCGATCCGCTGCGCCTGCATCCGCAAGTGGCGCTGCACTGGGTTGCGCCCGATGCAGCGCCGCCCGCCGCCGACTGGGTAATCCTGCCCGGCAGCAAGAACGTGCGCGCCGATCTCGACTGGCTGCGCGCACAGGGCTGGGAGGGCTATCTGGCGCGGCATCTGCGCTATGGCGGCAAGTTGATGGGCATCTGCGGCGGACTGCAAATGCTGGGCAGTGCAGTGCACGACCCTCACGGCATCGAGGGCGATCCGGGCAGCAGCAAAGGACTCGGCTATCTGGATTTTGCCACCACGCTGCTGCCGCATAAACAATTGCGCAATGTGCAGGGCAGGCTCGCGCAGGGCGGCGTGCCGGTGAGCGGCTACGAGATTCATGCAGGGGTCAGCGAAGGCAACGCATTACAGCACTCCTTTGCACAGCTCGATGATGGCCGCACGGACGGCGCGATCTCGGACGATGGGCAGATCATCGCAACGTATCTGCATGGCGTATTTGAGTCGCCGCAGGCATGCGCCGCATTGCTGGACTGGGCCGGGTTGCAGACGCCAAAACCTTTCGATTATCACGCCTTGCGCGAGCAGAACATCGAGCGCCTGGCCGATACGCTGGAAACACATCTGGACATGCAGCGGATATTGCAGTTGTCGGGAGCAGGAGCATGAGGGAATTGATACTGGGCGGAGTGCGTTCCGGCAAGAGCCGCTTGGCCGAACAGCACGCGCAGGCGAGCGGATTGCCCGTCACCTATCTGGCCACCGCTACGGTGGAGGACGACGAAATGCGGGCGCGCATCGCACACCATCAGGCGCAGCGCCCCGTACATTGGCAGCTGGTGGAAGAGCCGCTGGCGCTGGCCTCCACCCTGCAACATCACGCCGCCACAGGGCACTGTTTGCTGGTGGATTGCCTGACGCTGTGGCTGACCAACTTGTTATGTGCGCAGGACGAGGTACGCTTGCATCATGAAGTCGCAGCGTTGCTGCAAATATTACCTGGTCTGCCCGGCTACATCATCCTGGTGAGCAACGAAACCGGCATGGGCATCGTGCCGCTGGGCGAGTTGACGCGGCGCTATTGCGATGAGGCAGGGCGATTGCATCAGGCGGTGGCGCAATCCTGTGAACGGGTGATTTTAACGGTGGCGGGTTTGCCGGTGGTAGTAAAAAATGAAATGTAGTGTGCACCATGCACACACAGGCTGTTAATGGTTTCAAATAAAACAGGAGTAATTATGAATACAGATTGGCTGGCACAACCTTGTGCTGCATTGAATGAAACGGCGCGAGTAGCGGCACTGGCGCGACAAGGACAGCTTACCAAGCCACCCGGTTCGCTGGGGCAACTGGAGGCGCTGGCGGTGCAGCTGGCCGCGATGCAGGGCATGGAGCGGCCTGCTGTGGATCGTATCGTCATCGTCATTTTTGCCGGTGACCACGGTGTGGCGGTAGAAAACGTCTCAGCCTTCCCGCAGGCGGTGACCGGCGAAATGGTGAAAAACTTCGCGCGCGGCGGCGCGGCGATCAGTGTGCTGGCAAATATACTCAATGCGCGGCTGGAGGTGGTGAACCTCGGCACGGTGAACGACCCGGGTGAGTGGCCGGGTGTGGTGCGTGCGGTCATTGCTCCCGCCACCGCGAATTTCGCCGAATCCCCGGCGATGACCGAAATACAACTGGCTACGGCTTTGCAAGCTGGGTGTGCGGCGGTGTTGCGCGCAAAACAGGATGGCGCGCACCTGTTCATCGGCGGCGAAATGGGCATCGCCAATACCACCTCGGCAAGCGCCATCGCCTGCGCGCTGTTGCAGGAATCGCCGCAGTTGCTGGCGGGCCCCGGCACGGGACTGGACAGCAAAGGGGTGGCACACAAGGCTGCGGTGATCCAGCGCGCGCTGGAGTTGCACCGGGCCAACCTGGTGCAACCGCTGGACGTGCTGCGCCATGTTGGCGGTTTCGAAATCGCGGCGTTGGCGGGCGCATATTTGGCCGCCGCGCAAAATGGCATGGCGGTGTTGGTGGATGGCTTCATCAGTACCGTGGCGGCACTGACCGCCGTGCGCATCCTGCCTGATGTGCGCAACTGGCTGTTGTTTGCGCACACTTCCGCCGAGCCGGGGCATCAGCGCGTGCTCACCGCACTCGACGCGCAACCCATGTTACAGATCGGGATGCGGCTGGGCGAGGGCAGCGGCGCGGCGACGGCGGTGCCGCTGTTGCAGCTGGCCTGCGCATTGCATAACAACATGGCGACTTTTGCCGAAGCGCAGGTGTCGGGCAAACTGTAATGTCCGGTCAACCGCAAATCTCTGATGGCCGTACTTGCATCGACATGCTGCGCCACGGTGAAACACGGGCAGGCAGTGTCTATCTGGGGCGCACTGATGCGCCGCTAAGCGAGCACGGCTTCCGGCAGATGGCGGAGGCTTTGCTGGATGCGCCGCGCTACCACGCGGTGCTGAGTTCGCCGTTGGCGCGTTGCGCGGTATTCGCACAAGATTACGCGCAACGGCATGGCTTGCCGCTGCATTTTGATGCGCGTTTTCAGGAGATAGATTTCGGCGCATGGGATGGGCGCAGTGCGGCGGAAATCGCCGCCGCCGATGCTGGCGCGCTGGAAAATTTCTGGCGCGATCCGGTTGTCTTTACGCCGCCGCAGGCGGAACCGCTGCTGTCATTCCAGGCGCGCGTGCTGGCGGCCTGGCAGGAATTGCCCGCGCGCTATCCCGGCCAGCGTGTGCTGCTGGTTACGCACGGCGGGGTGATGCGCATCATTCTATGCCACCTGCAACAACGCCCCTTGACCGAGCTGCTCAATCTGTCGATGCCGCACGCTACGCTGCATTCGATCCGCGTAGGGCAGGAGCCGCAGCAAACTGCACAGGCCTCGGCATGAAACCTTTTTACCCCCTCCTGCTTGCGATCCAGTTTCTCACGCAGATTCCGGTCAGGCTCAAACAGCCGTATGACGAACGCGAAGTCGGCGCATCGCTGCTGTATTACCCCCTGGTGGGGTTGCTGCTGGGCGCATTGCTGGCCGGGCTGCATAGCCTGCTGCATGGCGTGCCGGTGTTGCTGCATGCCGCCTTGCTGCTGGCAGCATGGGTGGTGATGACTGGCGCGCTGCATCTGGATGGCTTGGCCGATAGCGTGGATGCATGGCTGGGCGGCATCGGTAATCGCGAGCGCACCATGGCGATCATGAAAGACCCGTATGCAGGCCCCGCTGCGGTGGTCGCCGTGGTGCTGGTGTTGCTGCTGAAATTCTCAGCACTGGTCGGCCTGATGCAATGCGATAACGGCTGGGCATTATTGTGGCCGCTGCTGCTGGCGCGCAGCGCCATGCCATTGTTGTTCCTCACCACCCCTTATGTGCGCCCCGCCGGACTGGGGTCGGCGCTTGCCCGGCATGCGCCGCGCCGCGCCATGGCGCTGATGTTGCTGGCCACCCTGCTGGGCGTGCTGGCCGTACTGGGGATGCGCGGGGCCGGGCTGGTGCTGGGATGTCTTGCCGTGTTCTGGCTGCTGCGGCGCATGATGATCGCGCGTCTCGGCGGCACCACCGGCGATACGGCGGGCGCGCTGCTCGAGTTAATGGAAACTGCGGCGCTGATTTTGTGGGTGCTGATGGATACGCGAGGTTGTTCATGAGTATTAATACTTCTTTTGTAAGAAATTGTTTTCTCTTTGCATCGTACTGATGTTGATCGCCTTGGATTGGGGGTGCGACATATTGTCGCGCGACAATATGCCACATTCCCAAGTTGGCTTTTCATCCATACAATCCGCCCGCTTTACTTTTTTGATAAAAATAATTGTTAATGGGGATGGAAGATGAAAGGTAAGCAGGTATTCGTATTAAGCATGATCACATTGGCGGTCAGCCAGGCAGTGTATGCCGAGGTGGGCATGTTGCCGGAGGTGACAGTCAAGAGCACTATTCCAAGCGAAAAAATGTCCATCGACGAACCGTCGTCAACCGGTTCAAGATTGGGGCTAACACCGAGAGAAACACCAGCTTCGGTGACCATCGTCGGTCGCGATACCATCGAGCAGCGAGGTGCCACGGATACCCAGGAAACCCTAAAAAGCGTCCCCGGCGTCACTGCTGCATCGCCTCCCGGTTCGGCAGGTTCCGTGTTTTACCGTGGCTTCGGTACGACATCGATTACCCAACTCTTCAACGGCATCACGGTTCAATATGATGCAATTGCGGCTCGCCCGGTCGATAGCTGGATTTACGACCGCGTCGAAGTGATTGGAGGCCCTTCCACGTTCTTGTTTGGGGCGGGTGCGGTAGGCGGTTCAATCAACTACATCACCAAGCTGGCCAACCGTGAAGGTGATTTCACGCAGGCGCGTGCAAGCTACGGTTCGTATGACACCTCCCAGCTTTCCCTCGGAATGAACCGGCGGCTGGGGAGCGGAGACGGGGTGAAAAATTACCTGCGCGCGGACGTCAATCGCAATTACTCGAACGGGTATGTCGACGGAAATAAACGCGAAGCCTGGACGAGCGCGTTTTCGCTGCTGACCGACATCACGCCGCAGCTTTCGCACACCCTGGCGCTGGAGTATCAGAACGAGATGGTTGACCGCCCTTATTGGGGAACACCGCTTCTGACTCCAACCACCGGTAATGGCCGCATCAATCCAAATACGCGCTTCAAGAATTACAACTCAGCGGACAGCATTTACGAACAAACAGTAAAGTGGGCGCGCTCGCTCCTCGACTACCGCATTTCCGACGCCACCTCGATCCGCAACACGCTTTATCACTACGACGCCCTGCGCGACTACCGGAACGTGGAAGTTTACAAATACAACCCAACGAATACCGCCGTCCTCCGGTCTGCGCCGTACCTAACCCGCCACGACCAGGAACTGGCCGGCGACCGGGTCGAGTTGACGCACAAATCACAGCTTGCAGGCATGCAGTCGGATTGGGCTACTGGTTTTGATTACAGTGTCAACAAACAGACTCGCTTTCCCAAATCGCTTGTGTTGAACGTCAGTATTGTCAACCCGACCAACTTTGCTACCGAGTCGTTTTTCGCTATCCCTGGTATGGTTCCGGGGTTCAATCCTGACCGGAGCAACACGGTTACGACGCTCGCACTGTTCGTCGAAAACCGGACGAAGCTGTCAAGTGCACTTTCGTTGGTCACCGGGCTGCGGCATGATCAGATCGACCTCGAAGTCACCAACCATCGCACCGTGACCGCAACCGATCCGGCGTACTTCAAGCAAACCTACAGCCCGACGACCGGCCGTATCGGCCTGGTCTATGACATCGCCCCGGCGGCTAACGTCTATGTGCAATACAGCACCGCAGCCGATCCCCCTGCCGGTATTCTGACAACGGCCAGCTTCAGCCAGGTGCGAAATTTCGACCTGACAACCGGCAAACAGGTCGAGGTCGGCAGCAAGTTCGACTTTCTCGAGGGGCGCGGGGTCGCCACCGTTGCTGCCTATAACATCGTCCGGAAGAACATCGCGGTCACTGACCCGAACAACCCGGGCATCACGATTCCGGTCGGTCAGCAATCCTCTCGCGGGATAGAGCTTGCCGCGTCACTGAAAGTGACGCGGAGTTTGATGGCTCAGGGCAATTTCTCCTATGTCAATGCGCAGTACGACGACTTCAAGGAAAATGTCGGCGGAGTCGCGGTATCCCGTGCGGGCAACACACCTACCAACATTCCCGCGCGTGTCGCGAATCTCTGGCTGACTTACAACTTTACGCCCGAATTGCAGGCAGGCATCGATACGCGATACGTTGCGTCGCGATATGGCAATACGGCGAACACCGTCAGCGACTCGGCCTATGCGCTGTACGGCGCTTTCGCGTCGTACCGGCTCCAGAAGGACACCAGCCTGACAGCCCGCGTCCGCAACCTGACGGACAAGGTATACGCCGCAGTGGTTACCGGAACGCCGATGTTCTATCTCGGTGCTCCGCGCTCATTTGAAGTCTCCTTGCAAAGTAACTTCTGAGCGGAACGGTTGTGAAGCGCTATCTTTTTTTGACGCACCGTTGGCTCGGAGTCGCCTTGAGCCTGTTCATGGCGATGTGGTTTTTTTCTGGCGTCGTCATGATGTATGTGGGCTACCCCAAACTCTCTGCTTCAGAGCGGCTGGAACATTTGCCCGGCATTGACTCGACAGGCTGTTGCATCAGTCTTGGTGCAGCGATCCTGGCAACCGGGGTAGACGAGAATCCGAAAGGGGTGCGCTTAACGTCGGTTTCGTCCATGCCGCGCTATGTCTTGACGTTCGACAAACAACAGGTCGTTGCGGTCAATGCGCAGAACGGCAAGCGCATCGACGACGTATCGGTGTCCGAGGCGGTTGCAGCGGCCGCAGCCTTCTCGAAAGGGGAGAAAGTAACGTATCTGGATATGGTTCAAGAGGATGCGTGGACGCATTCAAAGGCTCTCGATGCACATCGTCCTCTGCATCGAATTGAGGTGCGTGATGAAGATTCGACGCTGCTTTACGTCTCCTCGCGCACCGGAGAGGTTGTGCGCGACGCAACCAGGATCGAGCGGATATGGAACTGGGTAGGCGCCTGGATTCACTGGCTTTATCCGTTTCGGGGAGGCGCGCTTGACAAGCAATGGCACAATATCATTGTGTATACGTCCCTCATTGCGACGCTCCTTGCGCTTAGTGGGATCACGGTTGGTGTTATGCGATGGCGGATCAAAGGGCGTTACGGCAATGAGTCGAAATCTCCTTATCACGCATCGCTTATGCGTTGGCACCATTTTCTTGGATTGGGTTTCGGCGTGGTTGCTCTCACTTGGATTCTCAGCGGGCTGTTGTCGGTAAATCCCTGGAAAGTATTTGACTCAGGCGGGGAACCTCTGGATGAGCTGGCTTTCTCCGGTGGGCCGATCAAGGCAGAAAATTTTCCGGTCGATTTGCACGGCCTCCTGAAAAGCCCCCGTTTGGAAGGCAAGCCCCCGCGCGAAATTGAGTGGCGAATGCTCGACGGCAAGGGCTACCTCATCGCTTTGGACGGCAGCAATCGGACAAGCATTATTCCTGCGTCAAATGACGAACAGCCGCTTGCCATGTTCCCGTTTGACCGGATGGAAGCGGCGGGATCCCGCCTGATTCCCGGCGCGCGGGTCGAACACAGGGAAATCATCGGCGAATATGACTTCTACTATTACGCTCGCGCTCCTCACACGATGCCGGGGCATATGGAAAGACGCCTGCCCGTACTGCGTTTGAAGTTCGATGACCTCAATTCGACCTGGGTGCATCTTGACCCTTACACCGGAGCGGTCGTCGGCAAGCTGGATGCACATCAGCGAGTCAAGCGTTGGCTCTTCGCACTTTTGCACAGTTGGGATTGGCTGCCATTGCTGGAGCGGCGCCCTCTTTGGGACGTGCTTCTTATCCTGTTGAGCATCGGGGGATTCTTGATCAGTTGCACAGGAATCGTGATCGGCTGGCGCCGGCTGTGGCGAAAGCAGAAGATGGCCGACGGCATGAGCCGGCCAAAATCGGGCGTAAGCAATATGCGGGAGGCAGCGTTGTGAAAAGTAAATTCGGTTTATGTTTCAGCAGTGGGAAGACTGGTGTTAACCCAGCCATCCAGAAGCTGCATCATCTGGCCACAGATAGATGCCTGTCCAGCGAAGTCGAAGAATCAACACGAACGGCTTCATGGCTAATTCGTGCCGCATCAAAAGCCTGCGGGACAACCGCGAATGGATCACGCGCTGGATACGCTGGGGTGCGGCGGCAGTGCTGATCCTGCTGGGGTTGAGGAGGCTGTTGCTGGTGTTGTGAGGTGCGGCAATATGCCGCATTCCAAAACAATCGCGTTGCAGTGATAATCGCGGCGCAATTTTCATTCACGAGAGGAGTAGAGCCATGCAATTCAAGCGTATAACTATCTGTGTCGCGCTGGCGTTTGCGCCCGGCGCGCTCGCGGCTGAAGCAACCTTGCCCGATGTTGAGGTGATTGGAAAAAAAGTCCAACCCCTGCCCGCCTTGAGCGACTCGGCTCTTGGCGGCGCCGACATTGTCCGCCGTCGCGCCTCCACCAGCGATACGGCAAAGCTGCTCGATGGGCAGCCGGGTGTAAGCCTTTCCGGCGCCGGTGGCGTCTCCAGCCTGCCGGTGATTCATGGTCTGGCAGATGACCGCATACGCGTCAAGGTGGACGGCATGGATTTGGTCTCCTCCTGCGCTAACCACATGAACCCGCCGCTTTCCTATATCGATCCATCCAACGTCGGCAGCATCAAGGTATTTGCCGGCATCACGCCGGTGAGCGTGGGTGGCGACAGCATTGGCGGCACGATCCAGGTGGATTCGGCTGCGCCGGAATTTGCCGTAGGCGGTGAGACCTTGCTCAAGGGACAGGCAGGAGCTTTTTACCGCAGCAACGGCAATGCGCAAGGCGGCAATCTTTCGGCCACGATTGCGGGCGAAAAGTTGAGCATGGCGTATAGCGGATCAACCGCGCAATCCGACAATTACGATGCCGCAAAGAATTTCAAGGCATCGACGGCTACCAGCCGCGGCACGCATACCCTGCCGCTCGATGAGGTCGGCTCCACCGCCTACAAGACCACGAATCACGCGCTTGGTTTTGCGCTGCGCCATGAGAGCCATCTGGTCGAACTGAAGCTTGGCTTGCAGGACATCCCCTATCAGGGGTTTCCGAACCAGAGCATGGACATGACCGGCAACGACAGCAAACAGGTCAATCTCCGCTACACGGGGCAATATCAGTGGGGCGCCCTGGAAGCGCGCGCCTATAACGAGAAAACGCGGCACAAAATGGATTTTTTCGCCGATAAGCAATACTGGTACGGCACGGCATCCACCGTCGCCGGTGTCACCGGCATGCCTTGTTCTCCCATCAGCGGCGTAGCTCCCACATGCGCCGCCGGCATGCCGATGGATACGGAAGGGAAAACCACGGGTGCGCTGGCCAAGGCAGACATCCTGCTTTCGGAGCGCGACATTCTCAGGGTGGGGGGCGAATATCAGCGCTACCGCCTGAACGACTGGTGGGTTCCGTCCGGCGGGGGGATGTGGCCGAATACGTTCTGGAATATCAATAACGGCGAGCGCGACCGCCTCGGCTTGTTTGGCGAGTGGGAAGCGCGCTGGAATCCGCAATGGATCAGCCAGTTAGGGGTACGCAGCGATACGGTCAAGATGAATACCGGCACGGTGCAGGGCTATAGCACCAGCGCGCAATATGTGGCCGAGTCGGGCACCTTTAATGCTCTCAACCGTCAGCGCACCGACCACAATTGGGATTTGACCGCACTGGGCCGCTATACGCCGGATGACAGCAAGGCTTTCGAGTTCGGCTTCGCCCAAAAAACCCGTTCGCCCAATATCTATGAGCGTTACACCTGGTCGACAGGCGGGATGGCGATGGCGATGAACGCACTTGTCAACGATGGTAATGGCTATCGCGGCAATCTCACCCTGAAGCCGGAAGTGGCGTATACCTTAAGTGCAACCGCCGATTGGCATGATGCCGCTCAGGAACAATGGGGATTGAAAGTCACGCCTTACTACACCCACGTTCAGGATTATATCGATGTGCGCCGTTGCACTTCTGCATACGGTTCCTGCACAGGGGTAAACCCAACTACAGCAACAAGGTTTGTTAACCTCGAATTCGTCAATCAATCAGCCCGCCTCTACGGCATGGATGTTTCCGGTCATTTCCCGCTGGCGAAAACCGGCGATTACGGCAGCTTCACGGCGAAGGGTGCGCTGAATTACACCGACGGCAAGAACCAGACGACGGGCGATAATCTCTACAACATCATGCCTTTGAATGCGAAACTGGCAGTGGTGCAACAATGGGGCAATTGGACCAACACCGTCGAGGGACATCTGGTTGACGCCAAGAGCAAGGTATCGCAAGTTCGCAACGAAATGAAAACCGGCGGCTATGGCCTGCTCAACCTGCGCAGCAGCTATGAATGGAAGCAGGTTCGAGTCGATGTCGGCGTGGAGAACGTGCTGGACAAGTTCTATGCCCATCCCTTGGGCGGTGCCTATATCGGCCAAGGATCGACCATGTCGTCAAATGGCACTAATGCGCCTTACGGAGTACCCGTTCCCGGCATGGGCCGTTCGATTTATGCCGGTGCAACCTTGAAGTTCTAAAGTCGCAGTGTAAACAAAAAAGCCGCCAAAAATTCCGACGGCTCAGCGCCGCGACATGCCGCATATTCGCGGCACTATGCGGGTTATACTTGCAAAAGTAGCTCACATGTATGTTATTTGCGGCAATGTGCCGATGCCTTTTTTCCAGCCGCGTTTACCAACTTTCGGGAGATTAATTATGGACAGAAGAGAAATACTTAAAGGCGCAGCCGCAGGCCTGATGCTTGCCGCCGCTGGGAATACGGCATTTGCCGCAGAAAAAACCAAACAGCCCGCCGGCCATCAGCATGCGCATGGAAACAAATACCAGAGCCTGATCGATGCTGCCGCCGACAGCGTGAAAATAGGTCAGGCATGTCTTCAGCATAATCTTGAAATTTTGAGCCAGGGCGAAAACAGGGGGATGGCCATATGCGCCATGCGTGTCAATGACATGATTGCCGCGTGTGCCGCAATTGGGCAGCTTGCCAATTACAATTCGCCGCATGTCCCCAAAATGGCAAAGGTGGTGATGGATATTTGCAAAGATTGTGAAAAGGAGTGCCGCAAGTTCGAGAAAGAGCACGAAATCTGCAAACAAACGGCGGACTCCTGCGTCACCTGCTTCAATGAGTGCAAGAAGATAGCGGTTTGATTATTTTCAGCCCATTTTTTTATCTATCAAGTTCTGTCGCTACCATTTCAGAATATCAACGTCGTCAGTTGCTGAACGCCGCCAAACCGCTTCAAGGCGAAGCAAATAATAAGAGCCGTTCTCAATTACATTGATAGGGCGGATTCAACTCTGAAGTGCAACTTTTGTAAGAGGCAGATTCAAGTTTGAAGCGCAACAGCTAATGGTGGCTTAGTGTGTCGCATCCCCAGTGTTGTACTACAAGCAGTCATTAAATAACTCACATCCATCCTTGCCCTATCGGTATTTTCTGGATAGAGCGGCACTCCGCAAGAAAGAATAATCGACGGGTTTACAGTATCAATGCTCAACAGTTTATCCATCCGGCTTCTGATGATCTTTGCCCTGCTGTTCGCGCAGATGGGCGGCTTGACGCATGGCATTTCGCATGTACTGGAAGAACAGCAACAAAATTCGGATCAATCTTTACCGCACCACACACTTTGCGATTTGTGCGCGGCTTATGCGCAAATCGGCAGCGCGATTGGCAGCAGCAGCATCAACTTAGCCGGCAGCGAGAATTGCGAAACACTGCATCTTACCAATTTCAGCTCTTACCCCTCCGATACATTCGCTGCGTTTGCGGCGCGCGCCCCGCCTTACTCCGCTTAAGCCTATTCAACCTCCTCATGCGATAGCGTGAGGATTTGTCATTGCTTTTGTGGAGTAAAAAATGTTCAATAAAACTTATTTGGGCGTGGCGATTGCCGCGCTATTAGTCCATCCGTTCAACGCATCCGCCGCTAGCGATGCCGATCTGCAGGCCATCCGCGAGCAGATTCAACAATTGAAGCAGAGCTACGAGCAGCGTATCGCGCAACTCGAACAGCGTTTGCAGTCCGCCGAGGCCACCAGCAAACAGGCGGTAGCGGCTGCCGCCCAAGCCCAAACAACGGCACAGCAGACCAGCGTCGCACAAACCGCACCCAGAGCCGTTGCCAGCACGGGCGGTGAAGGGGCTTTCAACCCGGCTATTTCGCTGATACTCGGCGGCACTTACGGCACCTTGCGACAAAACCCTGCCATTCCGGCGACCGGCTTCGCCATGAATCCCAATCCGGGGCACGAGCGGGGGTTCAACCTCGGAGAATCCGAGTTGGGCATTTCCGCCAACATCGATGCCAACTATCGCGGCGTTGCCACGCTGGCGCTTGACCCGGCTGGCGGGGTCGGTGTGGAGAATGCCTTCGTTCAGACATCCGCGCTGGGCAACGGTCTCAACCTTAAGTTTGGCCGCTATTTCTCCGGGCTGGGTTACCTCAATGAGCAACACGCCCACGCCTGGGATTTCGTCGATCAGCCGCTGGTATATGCCGCGCTGTGGGGAAATCAATTGGGCGAGGACGGCCTGCAAGCGAAATGGCTTGCGCCGACCGATACCTTCATCGAAGTGGGCGGCGAACTCGGGCGCGGGCGCGGCTTCCCCGGTTCGGATCGCATCAAGAACGGGGCTGGCTCCGGTGTGCTGTTCGCGCATGTCGGCGATGACATCGGCATCGAGCACAGTTGGCGCTTTGGCGCATCACTGCATAAAACACATGCGGCAGATCGTATCAGCGATGCCGTGCCGGATTTACTGGGCACAGCGGGTGGCGTGAGCAACAGCTTCAGCGGCGATAGCCAAACCACCGGGTTGGATTTCGTCTGGAAATACTCGCCCAACGGCAATATCAGCGAACGTTATTTAAAGCTGCAAGGCGAATACTTCCGGCGCAAGGAAAGCGGCTTGCTGACCTACGACACCGCGGGTGCTAATCTCACCGACAGTTTTTCTGTAACCCAAAGCGGTTGGTATTTGCAAAGCGTGTATCAATTCATGCCGCGCTGGCGCGCCGGTTTGCGCTACGACCGCCTCGATCCGGGCATTGCTTCTGTCGGCGCGCTTAATGTCGGCAACGTCATCAGCAGCTATGGGTTTCAACCCACGCGCACCAGCTTGATGCTGGACTATAGCCAGAGTGAATTCTCGCGCCTGCGCCTGCAACTGGCACGCGACAATTCTCGGCAAGGCTTGCCCGACAACCAGTTCTTCGTGCAATACATCATGAGTCTGGGCGCGCACGGCGCGCACCAGTATTGATATACAAACCAAAAAGGGAAAAACCATGAAAAAAATTCTTTACGTTTCTCTGTTGTTGCTCATTAGCGGCAACGCCCACGCAGCACTCAACGTGTTCGCCTGCGAACCGGAATGGGCGGCACTTACACAACAACTCGCGGGCGATAAGGTTAGCATCTACACCGCCACCGGCGCGTTGCAAGACTCGCACCGGGTGGAAGCGCGTCCCAGCCTGATCGCCAAGGCACGCCGCGCCAATCTGGTGGTATGTACCGGCGCGGAACTGGAAATGGCGTGGCTACCCGTCGTGCTCAGAGAATCCGGCAACAGCGCGGTACAACCAGGCAACAGCGGCTATTTCGAGGCCGCACAATCGGTTCAGATGCTGGAAGTACCGACGCGGCTAGATCGCGCCGATGGCGATGTGCATGCTGCAGGCAACCCGCATATCCAGACCGACCCGCGCAATTTCTTGACTATCGCCGACGCGCTCAGCAAACGCCTGATCCAGCTCGACCCGGCCCATATCGCGCACTACCAGCAACAGCTCGCGACGTTCAATCAGCAATGGCACGCCGCGATTGCCAAGTGGGAAAAGCAGTCCGCGCCGCTCAGAGGCGTGGCGATCATCGTTCAGCACAGAAGCTTCCCCTACCTGAACAATTGGCTGGGACTGAAACAGGTCGCCGAACTGGAACCCAAGCCCGGCATGGAACCCAGCGCGGCGTATCTGGGACAGGTGTTGAACCAACTGCAACAACATCCGGCGAAGATGGTGGTGCGCGCCGCCTATCAGGATGGTCGCCCCTCGGAATGGATCGCAGAGCGCGCGCATATTTCCGCCGTGATGCTCCCCTTCACCGTGGGCGGCACGCCGCAATCGGGCGACTTGTTCGCGCTGTTTGACGACACCATCCAACGTTTGCTGGAGGGGTTGAAATGAATACTATCGAACTCAACATCCTGCTGCCAGCGCTCATCGCAGGCTTATTGGTGCTTGCCACGCACATTCCGCTTGGCATGAAGGTATTGGAGCGCGGTGTAATTTTCGCCGATCTTGCCATCGCGCAAATTGCCGGGCTGGGTATCGTCATCGCTGCACTGCTGGATTTAACCGAGCAGCCGCTGCTGGTGCAAATCATCGCCGCCACCAGCGCGCTATGCGGTGCAGCATTACTCGCGCTAATCGAACATTACTTATCTGAAGTCAAAGAAGCCTGCATCGGCCTGACGTTTGTGCTCGCCGCCAGCGGCGGTATTCTGCTGATGAGCCGTGACGTTCACGCGGGCGAACATCTCAAAGATTTACTGGTCGGGCAGATACTTTGGGTAAGCATCCATCAACTGGTTGCCACCGCATTGTTGACAACCGTATTGCTCGCATTGTGGCAGCGGAGCAATTTGAAAGTCAGCAACCTGGGTTTCTACGCGCTGTTCGCATTGGCCGTCACCGCCTCGGTGCAATTGGTCGGCGTGTATCTGGTATTTGCCAGCCTGATTATTCCGGCACTCGCCACGTATCGCATCAGCCATCGGCGCACGCACTATGCTTTCGCGGTTGGCATCACCGGCTATGCCATCGGGTTGATGCTGTCCGCATGGTTTGATTTGCCGAGCGGCGCAGCGGTTGTATGGACAATGGCAGGAACGGGCATTCTCGCAGCTTGGTTGTTGAGCCTCATGTTGAAAGAACACGGTGTTACACCACGCGAGGCCAGCCTCGGCACCACACACAAAAGGAAGTAATCATGAAGAATCCGTATCTTACCAGGACATTTATGCCAGATGGGTTTGCGCTTGGGCTGTTTGCAGGCCCGCAGAATTTCATACTTACAACGCCGGACAATAACTCGGCAGGACGGTAATCCCCCCTGAAATTAGCGCGAGTTAGAAGTAGAATTTTCTCACTAAGAAATGGAGGAAGTTTTACATGAAGCAATCACGCTTTTCAGATAGCCAGATCATTGCCGTACTCAAGCAAGCCGAGGGTGGCAGCCCGGTCCCGGAGCTCTGCCGCGAACACGGTATCAGCTCCGCCACGTTCTACAAGTGGCGCAGCAAATTCGGTGGCATGGATGCCTTCCTGATGTCGCGGCTCAAAGAACTCGAAGACGAGAACCGGCGGCTCAAGAAGATGTATTCCGAAGAACGCCTTAAAGCAGAGATCGTCTAGGAGACCCTACAAAAATAGCGGCTTGATATTAAGCCGGGGCAGTCGCCCCGCCACTGTTGTTGATCGCCCCTAATGTTCGCCATGCGGGGCGATTTGCTTTGGGGTGCGGCAATATGCCGCAGAGATGTGCGCAAAAAATTTGGTAACATCGCGCAGCAATTTAGTCCAGCAAAATAACTTACCGGAAGGTTTTGACTATGAAAACCAAACTATTGTTTGCAGCATTACTCTGCGCAACTGCCAGTGCTCACGCCTCTTGCGGCTCATCATTTTGCGCGATGAACACTCACTGGGACACGCAAGGACTGGTGAATAACGAAGGCTTGCGTATTGACTTGCGCTATTCCTATGCCAGAGCAGACACCCCGCGCGTCGGTTCGTCGAAAGTTGCCAAACCTTCGCCTACCAATCCTGCTTTGCTGGGCGCTGAAGTTGAGATCATGCGTACCATCAATCAATTACTTAATATGGATTTCGATTATGCGATCAACCATCAGTGGAGCGTTGCGATCGGTTTGCCTGTGGTGATGCGCGATCACGCGCACCAGATTGGCGACCCTGCGCTCACCATAATTGAACAAAATAAATTTACCGAACTCGGCGATATTCGCGTGATAGGTAACTACAAATTCGATTCCAGCGATCACCTGTCCGGCAGCGGGATACGCTTCGGCTTGAAGTTACCTACCGGCAAAGCTAACTGGGAATTCAATCCTGGCTCTGGCATTCCGGCGGAAGGTGGGCTGCAACCGGGCAGTGGCAGCACCGATGCGATTCTGGGCGCATATTACTATCAGGATATTGCCAATTCGCCATGGGGCTGGTTTGTCAGCGGGCAATTGCAAACCGCAACAAAAACACGCGACGACTACCGTCCGGGCAATGAGGTCGCACTTGATCTGGGTGCGCACTACACCCTTTCCCCTGCGCTCACCGGCTTGCTGCAATTGAATGCCAATTTCAAAGAACGCGACAGCGGTAATGGGGTAAAGGTCAATCCACACTCCGGCGCGCACAGCTTGAACCTCAGTCCAGGTCTGAGTTTCGCGGTTACGCCCAAGACAAAACTGTATGGTTTTGTGCAACTGCCTATTTATCAGTACGCGAATTCAGATCCAAATTGGGTGCCGGGTGATCCGGTTGTTGGTCAATTGACTGCGCCCTGGTCATTATCTGTCGGGATTAGTCAAACTTTCTAAGGCTGCTTTAATACAAAAAATAGCGGCTTGATGCCAAGCCTGCCAAGGCAGTCGCCCCGCCATTGCTGTTGATCGCCCCTCATGTTCGCCATGTGGGGCGATTTATTGGGGGGTGCAACAATATGTCGCATTCCCAGACGACTTTTCTATCTGTAGTATTCGCCTGTTTTTCAGAATCCATAAAAAATTAACTATGTGAGCAAGGAGGTTGTGGACTTTCTGTTAAAGTGCGCGGCGGCATGAAGCCATCTAACATCTGGCTCAATAAAAAAACAGGTTGCTGCCATTATGGTACGGCGGCTGATTTTGGGAGCCTTTGCATAAGTAAAATTGTGTAAGGGTTGCTGCCATGAGGCTTCTTCCTATCCAAACTAAATGTCTGCTATCGGGAATTTCGACCGTCCGCTCCGTGTACCCGAAGGTCGCGAGCGTCCGCTGTCGGGCAGCGTAATATCAAAAATGTCTGATGCCGCTAGATTTTAGCTGAACACCGTAGGAAGCCCCTTCCTTTTGGAAGGGGATGCTGTCAACTTGCTTGAGCCGCTTCCCATGCGGCACGTACACGCTGCATCAAACTTGGATGAAGCACACCGAGCTTTGGCGTTTGGCCGTTTGGGGCACCGGGCGGCACCTTGAACCATTCGCTGCTGTATGGCAGTTCCACCGTGCTATGAAAAC
>Ga0209212_1001563_pt1 | contig 36484 bp, 27 predicted proteins | sample RifGroC2_FD_183996 | JGI IMG/M metagenome (GOLD analysis project Ga0209212, IMG submission 183996) | Groundwater microbial communities from Rifle, Colorado, USA - Groundwater C2 (SPAdes) (version 2) | ecosystem: Environmental > Aquatic > Deep subsurface > Groundwater | place: Rifle, Colorado...
GCATTAAAACCCAGGCTAAAAGTTTATTTTTAATGCTTGAGTTCGAGAAGTCGTTATTAAATTCATGGTTGGCAATAAAATTTATCGCGGTTTTATTCTTGGATAATGAAAATACATTTTTTTCAACGGTATTAGCTAATTCGTTCAAAATAAATACAGTAAAAAATTTATTGTTATATGAATCAATCAGACTGTGTGTAAACCCAATTATTTTTCAATCCCGTTTGGTATAGCATGTTAATTTTTTTTAATTTTTTTCTTTATAAACCCAATTAATTTTTTTAAAATTTTGTGTCTTTGAAAATTTAAATTTTTTATTTGCATTTTTATCCCCAAAAATGTATTTTTTTTAAGCAAAACAGGTGTCCGACATTCCAATCATTTCTTTAATTCCCAATAAAGTTATCATTCGGGCTACATTAAAACAAGTTGCCAGAAGCGATGTTTCGGTATTCACTTTTTTGAGACCTCGTAATAAAAACTGGCCGGCCTCAAGGTTTCTTTTCATATGGCCAAACGGTAATTCCGATACTTCCTTTCGTCTGGCGTATATTTCTTTATTCTCTTTTCGAGCGTAATTGGCTTCTATCCGCTCTTTTACTTCTTCATTTCTTAACCTTGTTATAGACCGGCCGGTCTGGCTGTTTGTGCAACGACCGTAGTCTTTGCAGTTAAAGCATACTTTCGCTTTTGCTCTATATATTTTATCGCCATTTTCTTTTACTGTTTCGGGCCATAAAGTTCTGTCGTTGGGGCATAAATACCTATCGATGTGATCGCAATAACAAAATTCACTTTTTTCGAATCGGCTGCTTTTTCCTTCGCGTTCTTCGTTCATCTGGCGGCTTGATGGTACCACTACATTCATCTGTTTTTCGATATTTTCAAGGTCATCGACGCTAGAATATCCCGCGTCAGCGCATCCGGTTTCAATCTTTTTTTCAAGAATTTCCTCCGCATTGTTCATCTGCTTTGTGAATTGATTATAATCAGTGCCTGCAGAAATAGCTTCTGCACTAACGATCAAACCGTTTTTGCCATCTGTTACGAGCTGGACATTATATGATGCATGCGTGCCCTGGCGCCCTTTAGCCTTAACGCTGTCAGAATCGACACTGTTTATACTCTCTTTATCGCTTGTTTTTAACTCGTCCCAGACTTTGGAAATCGCTTCCAGCCGGGATTTCTCGTTGCACAGTTTTTTTTGAAGTTTAACGAACGATTCACAGCTTTTTTCATCTTTATCTATTTTATCGCACTCTTCGATCAATCTGTCTATGCGCTCCTGCGCCTTTGCTATAGCCTCGGCGCATCGCTTCTGCGTCCAGGTATTCGATATCGATGCGTTAGCTCTAAATTTACTTCCGTCGACGAAAAGAACATTACCCTCGATTAAATTAAGTTTGATGCACATTTTAACGCATGTTTTCATGGTGTTTTTGATTAAATCCGAGTTTTCTTTCCTGAAGTTGGCTATCGTCCAATGGTCCGGTTTCAATCCGCCAGAAAGCCATATATATGAAAGATTATGGTATAAAGCCCTTTCTATTTTGCGCGAGCTTTTGATTCCATACGAATAAGAATAAACAAGCACTTTTAACATGGTTTCAGGATCATAGCCAGGTGCTCCGGTTTTGGCCGGCAAATAAATGTTTTTCCTGCTGATTTCCGCAAAAATTTTACTTACAATAGCGTCATAAGCACGAACGGGATCATCGGGCGAAACCATATCTTCGATCGATTGCGGAATTAAATCCATTTGATTTCTGTCGCCATATATAAAAGGCATTTTAAACTCCTTTATCGTATATTATGAATATATTATATCATAATATATGCGATAAAACAAGTGTTTATCATAAAATATATTGATTTTTTAACTGCTACAACAATTTTGAAATAATTCATGTGATGATTTCACACAGTCTGCTTGTGGTCAATTACAAGTCGAAACATACAATTCGATAGATTTTTTAATGTTATTAATGCATTCCTTTTTGGTTTCACCCTGGCTGATGCATCTGGAAAGGCCTAACATTTGGCCACCCAATAACCGTCTTCACCGGGATAAATGATGGTTTGCCTCATGAATGTCTCCTGAAATTATTGAATATCATAAAATTATACCATAAATGAGGATGTGGGGGCCGGGGCATAGGTCGAAGTTTTTGACATCGATGAAATTGACTTTGCCGAAATATTCACCGGCGACAAAAGAATTATCCGTAATAGCAGAACATTTAACGGAAGACGATAATGGAACTGTTACAAGGCACACACCGCTCGCTATAATTCGTGTAACCTTCGAATGTTATCTGTAACGCCGGACATGGATTGTATGGAGGTTTAGTCCCTTTCATTTGTAAAAATATCGGAATGTCTTTTATTCCGCTAATTAACGCTTCGGCGTTATTTGCTATGTTTCCGCCTTACGCGCTGTTTTGTTATTTCCATATTTTTCTCCTGTGCACAGACATGTTTCCATTCAAACTTTTTCAGCAATGCTGAACGCTGTACGGTTTTCCCGCTCCACCTTATCTTTCAGTAGTTAATATAATCTATTGGCGAAGGTTTATCCGTGATCTTCAATCCAAATAAAATACTGTTAACGCTAAAAACGATTCCAATAAAGTAATAAATAAAAATCAATATTTCATAGGTCATCATATTAGAAAAAAAGAGCGCAAGTAAAATAAAAATAATACTATTTAACATTGAAAAATAAAAATTAGACCGGTTCATTTCACAAAAATATGGTTTTTCAATCCCCCTCTCATCCAGAGCGAATCCTGGTTTGAACGATTCCACGGCTAAATTGGATATGCATACGAATGAGAACAATGTGCCATAAATTAACAAAGCATTGATTAAAACAGAGTTTTTCAAAAAATACAGAACGCAGGCTTGAAAAACAAAATAGGTTAAAAAGTTAAAATAATTTGAAAATCTCGACTCCGATGATATTTGATAGACATTGACAGACTGTCTGATATTAAAATAAAGGGCATTGAACTTTTCCCAATTATTTTCGACCGGGTTTCCTCTACCACATGGGAAAAATGAGTTCAAAACAGCCTTGTATCCGCATTGCGGACAGACTATGCTCGCATCTGACGATCGGTCGGTTATTACCGACCATTTTCTGCAGCGGAGACAACCAAACGAACAGGAATTATCATTCTCATCAGTCAAAGCCGTTAATATTAAACGTTTTGGGCATATTTCAAAATTCACGCTGCAAAATATCTGAACGGTTTTTCCTCCTCCGCCGACAACTATGAATTGACCGTCGCGGCTGATCGATACAAATGGATGATATTCAAGAATGTCGATTTCATGCACGAGATCACCTGACACAGCATTCCAAATCTTGATCGTCCTGTCGGCGGACGCCGAAACGAGCGTCGAAGCGTCGGGTGAAATGGCGCACGATGTCACTGTATCGGAATGGCCATAAAGCGTCCGTGGACCTTTATTTAAATTTTGGGTCTCCCAAACCTTTATTGTTTTATCGTCTGATGTCGAAATTATAAACGAACCATCGGGAGATATCGCGCAAAATATGACGGCATCATTGTGCCCGACAAGAGTGATCGGCTCCTTATTCAAGTCTTTAATATTCCAAATTTTTAATGTTTTGTCTGCCGAGGCGGACACTATGGTCGAACAATCGTTTGAAATCGCGCAAAACGTGACGGCGTCATCGTGCCCGACAAGAGTGACCGGATCTTTTCCGATATCATGAACATCCCATATTTTTAACGTTTTGTCTTTGGAAGCGGTCACTATAAATTTGCCGTTGTACGAAACGGCGCAACAATTAATTATCGCCTTGTGACCAGAAATTATTGCAGGAACCCACTTCTCATTTTTCCATGAATTTTCATTCCAGATCATTAAGTCATTATTGATACCCGGGGTTATTATAGTATTACCATCAGACGAAATTCCAAAGTACATATTGCGGAAAACTATGCATGGTACATCTATGGCCGGAAAAGATCTGAAAACTGACAAAAATATTTTATCGGAACTGACATCATGTTCACGACTCGCCGCGGAATTAATAACCGATTCAATGTCCCATACCTTGACGGTATCTCCGGAAACAGAATATATATGCAATTCGTCCGGTGAGAAAAAGCAGGATGACACATAATCCGAATTTTCCTTTATAGTCAAGGGAGTAATATCGACATGCCATATGCCTAATTTTTTATTTTGAACGAGACCGCCGAGAGACCCTGCAATTTTATAACAATTACTGATTGGCCAAATTTTAATCGTTTTATCGGTTGAAGCGGACAAAACCATTGAGCCTGAAGGCGAAAACGCGCAATCCGTTATTCGGTTACCGTGACCGGCAAGAATTAAAGAGTTATTATCGTGATTCTTCAAATCCCATATCCTTAAAGTTTGGTCGGCAGAAGAAGATATTAATTTTAAACCATCAGGAGATATTGCGCATGATGTTACGGCAGCAGAATGTTCGAAAAGAGTGACTGGCTCCAAAGTCAAATTATTCAAGTCCCATATTTTTATAGTTTTATCTTCAGATGAAGAAACCAATTTCGAACCGTCGGGAGAAATTGAGCAGCAGGTCACTTTGCCTTTGTGACCGGCAAGAATCTTCGGCTCTTTGTAAAAATCATTAACATACAAAATAAATAATTTAAAATCATTTGATGCGGTCACAATGATACCGCCATCAGGCGATATTGCACAAACTTTTACCGGTTCATATGATAAATTTGAAGCAGACATAAAATAATTAAAGGTTCGCGATTGGATCATGCAACACTTTTTAATGTCCCACGAAATTATCGATTCATTATAACTTGAAACTGAAAATAAAATCGAGCCGTCCGAAGAAAAAGCGCACGAAGTGACAATGTTTGAATGCTTGCCGAGCGTTTTTATCTCACGGCCGGACCTGACATCCCACAATTTTATCGTCTCATAGCAGGCTGACGCCAGAACCGAACCGTCAGGCGACAGCGCACATGCCGTGACACTCCCCGGACCCACTGAAAAAGTTGCCAGACAGGAAGATTTAACAGCAGGTTTGTTCATCCATTTCAAATATTTATCTTTTCCGATCGCCCCGATAGCCTGAACCGTTTGCGGCAAATGGTCCGGTTCGTTAATCGCTTTCTGAATGACCGAGGAAGGTTTCTTTGAAAAAATATGCACATTGGCGCGGATAAAATCGGCAAATTCACTTATCGCCGTTGAATAATGATATTGTTCATTTTCTTTCCGGTTCGATGCTTTTATTAATTCGACCATATCTTCATCGGGGCATTTCTCCTGCCACTCAGATTTGACCGTAAACGGATTCATTTTCAATTTCGAATTGCACCTGGAACATGAAATTATTGAATTTAAAGAAGATTTATCGATATTATTCCAGGCATTGCAAAATTTACACTTGAAGCCATATTTTTTATTATGCTCAAAAGCGGTAACGAGCGGAGGACCATGCCTAAAACGGCCTATTCCTGTTATTTCATATTCATCGACCAATTCATAAGCCCTTCCGGCCTTCGCTGCGGCGTCGACAAAATAAAGATCGGTCAGCGTATTGTCCAATTTCTCAAACATTCGGGCTTTTCGCAATTGAAACGGCAATTCGGAACATTTTCTAAAATTAGGAAGACATTTTTTGTTGTCGTCGGCGACGTTTTCAATGTATAAAGTCTGATTCTGAAAATATCCAGCCAGGGTTTCATGACGACTCAATTTATTTTTGCCGGCGAGAAAGAACTTTTTAGTAACCTCCCGCAGCTGCCGGTGGTAGAAATTTAAAAGCGATGTGCCGTCGGCCGTCTTTTCGGTAAGATAAGGCGCAAGGTCGAAATATAACTTCGACCAGATGACGACCGGGACCTTTTCACGTTCTTTTATGCTGTCGCCTTTCTTTAATTTCCAGAACGATATCTTATTGAAGTGATCGTAAAATTCGTCGTCATGGGTCAGAATGTCGATCATCTCGTCGTCGGTCAGCCCGTTCTTCGCGGCGGCGAGGTAGCCGAGGCTCCGGCCTACGAGTTCGCCGCCGTGCGCGCGGGACAGGCGGTCGAACAGAACTCCGATAATCGATTCGTAGTCGGCGCCGATCCGGGCGCGCGCGACGCTATCGAACGATCTCCAGAGCGCGGCTTCTTCGAGCAGCAGTTTGAAATATAACGGATAGGGACAGGCTTTATATGCGTCGAGCACCCTGTCGTATTGGCCGGCGCCCTTAAGTCCGCGCTTTTTGGCGGAAAGCCATGTATCAAGATATTCTTTTCCTTCATCGGGCGACATTCCGGTTATCTCGACGATATTTCCGGCCGGGATCGAATTCACGAGCGATTCGTAACAGCCGCATCCCTTGAGCGTTGAAACGACTATCCTTACGCCGGCAGGGATCTCGGCCGGAAGCCAGGACGAAACGTTATGCGCGTTCTCAGGTTCAAGCATCTGGTCGAGCGCGTCTATAAAGATAACCAGAGTTTTATCTGAAGGAACCCTGCCGAGAAGTTCCTTGAAAATATCCGGCAGATGACGCATGTCGTCCGTTATCTCTTTTTCAAAGGCTATATCGAGCTTTTGTCTGATCTCCTTGCAAATCGATTTGAGCATCGACCGGATGTCCGCTGAGTCGGCCGTCGCCCCGATGAATCTGGAAACGATGACCGGCGCTTCAGGCGATGCTGGCCGCGCCTCTCCGTTGGCGTCAGCATCATTAGCATGCCGCGGAAGGCTTTCTTTGCGCAGTTCATCGATCGCCTTCGCAAGCAGCGCCGTCTTGCCGCAGCCTGAAATTCCCCACAGCATCAGCGGCGAATGATCACCGGCGACTTTCTTCTTTATATAATCACCGAGCCGCCTTAGCAACTCAACGCGACCGATGAATATGCGCGAGCGCTCCGCGCCGAATTTGTCATGGCTCCTTATTTCACGCTTGAGTGCGCCGATCTCTTTATCAGAGGCGATACGGTCGAGTATCGTATTCGTGAGCGAGGCTTTTACGTCTTCACCGAATTTTTCGACATGGTCCGTCGTTATCGGAATTTCATCATCGCTGGCCGGTTCTTTCTTGCCGAGCCACTTCGTTTCGTATTTGAAAATGTTACCGGGTATGGTTTTTCGAAGGTCATCTTTCAAATCGTTTAATAAGCCCGACATATCGGTATCGACTTCGCCGTTTTTGTCGAGGTCAATATAACCTTTATAATCCTGTGCCGGGCCTTTTTCGGGCAGTCCTTCGATCTTTCTGAAAAACGCGAAAACATGTCTTTGGTCCGTCGATTCGGATAACGCGCCCGCAGCGATCTCCTGAGCGGTCGCCGACAGTTTGAATTTAAGCCTGGTCGGCTCCGATATATTAATTTTATCGCATGCTTCGGAGAAAAAAGAGTGAAGGACGGTTTCGGCGTGATTCCATTCGGCTTCTTCGCGCTTGCGAGCCGCTTCGCGGGCCTCATCCGACATGTCGCCGTTGATCTTCGGGTCGCGCGGTATAAGGCAATAAGCCGCCGGATCGGCGTTTTCATCGAGCATGTACCATTTTTCAAGAAGCGACTTGATTTCAATTAAATCGACATTGCCCGGAGATAACTTCAATTTATTTTCAAGATGATCTTTCGCCGCGTCGAAATCGGTCTGCGGGATCTCATAAGGCAGCGGCAGCCAGCCGTATCTATCGCCGAGCAGTATTATGAAATTAGGCCGCGGCGATATCTTCTGGCTGCGTTTTATCTCTTCGAGGCATATTCTCATCGTCTGCTGGTCGTAAGCGGATTCGCTCGTGACGCCCCAGCGCAGATCGACCGCCTGGAAGCGGTATCCGTTCGATTCGCACAGGTTTTTTAATTCGGGAAATATTTTCTTCTGAAGATGATTGCGCTCTGGCCTTGTGTCTGAAAACGTCGAACTGACGAATATCCTGAATATTTTGCTTTCGAGTTCGCCGCCATCCGAAACATTCGAAGCGCAGGCGCGGCCGCCGGGCGCGTTTGGTTCATCGGTTGAATGCGGCGTATCTATATTGTTTTCAGGCATTATTACCTCTGACGATAAGTCGAATTATAACATGGTTTTGTTTAAAACCCGCTAAACCAATTTTATGAATTCTTCGACATTTATTCCGGCCTGACGAATAATTGCGCGAAGCGTTCCACGGTCGAGCACCTTATGGTCAGGTACGACAAGTTGACAGAAAGGATCATTGCGCCGCAAAATTATATGACTGCTTTCCTGACGTTTTAAAATAAACCCCATTTTTTCCAGTATGCGAACGCATTGTTTGCCTGAAATGACAGGAAGTTTGCTCATACCGCCATCAGCATCGCTTCGAAATTTTCTTCAGGGACGGCTATTCCATCTTCCTTTAATGTCGAAACATACAATTCGATAGATTTTTTAATGTTATTAATGCATTCTTTTTTAGTTTTCCCCTGGCTGATGCACCCGGGAAGGCTCGGACATTCGGCCACCCAATAACCGTCTTCGCCGGGATAAATGATGATTTGCCTCATGAATGCCTCCTGAATTTTTTGAATATTGATTAAATTATACCATAAAGATGGATTTTGGGCAAATATTAATGTCAAAAGATCCTTAGAGATTCGTAATGGAATTTATGGATTTCGAATCTAAATTAATCAAAATAAAAAATTTAATAATCATTCTATAATCACTTTTGCCAATAAATATAATAGTTTTCATTATATAAAAATTTTCTTTTTTTGTCATTTTTTTTGGGGCGATTATATTGAATGATGACTGACTTCAGAGGCCGGGCGATAAGTATGACGGAAGTTAGGTGCTAATAAAAAAAAGAAGGGTTTTAAAATTCTTTTAAAAATCTGAATACGACACAAATCAGAGTTTATTTCTCAATGAAATGTATTCATCGACGGAAATTTCGATTTCTTTGAGTATCTTGTGTATCAAGCCTCTTCCAAGATCTTCACCGTGAAAAGGAACGACAGCCGTCCGTCCGTCGGCATGCTTGAATATTTTATGGCTGCCCTGTTGGCGTTTTTCGATAAAATCTAGACCTATAAGCAATTTCGCCATGTCTTTCGAAGAAATGATCGGCAGGCGGCTCATATGGCGACCTCGACCTGCCAAGCCCCTATGAATTCGAACTGCTCAATTTCATCTTTTTCGGTTTGCAAGCAAAGTTCGATCGCCTCCCTGATGCGCGGCAGCAATTCTTCGACAGACTTCGCCTGAGTGTGGCACCCGCGCAGCGCCGGAACGGAACCGACATAAATGCCGTCCTCGTCTTTTTCGATCAGGATCGTAAATTTCTGCTTTTTCATCTTATGACCTCATTAATAAAATTTTAAGTTTGGCTATCTTTGAATGCATATGAAATATAATATTCAATTTTACCGATAAAGCGTTCAGCATTTTTTATCTGCAGCTCGACATCTTCAATGTCAATTCTTACCTGATCAATTCCAAACTTCATGCCGCATAAAGCTCCATGCCTTATTCATAAATATTAATCATTAAATTCGAAGTCGCCGATATATACTTAAATTTGCACATTTAAGCTCGAATAATAATGGTTTTCATTATATAATAATTTTCTTTTTTTGTCAATTTTTTTGAGCGTTTCTATTGAATGATTGGCATACTTCAACGGAGATGATAACGAGCGCGCTCCTCGTGGTGACCATTTTCAAAATGGTATTCCGGGTGGTCCCGGTCGAGTGCTTCGTTGCCCGGGTGGCGACGGGCGCGCTTAGCTCACGCCGCCCGGCGGAATTTTTGATTATTTTTATTTTATCTCGCCGTTCCTGAGCATTTCACGCACATCGACAAGCAGTTTGCCGAGCATATTTTCGCCGGACCCGTCGGCGCCGCAGCCCCAGAAATAATCGACCGGACTGTTCTCAACGAGTTCTTCATCGCCTGTGGCAAGCAATTGTTCGCGTATTTCGGCATTTTGAGTGAATTTATATATCAGGGCGTCTTTCATCAACTTCACTCTGTAGCCTTCCCAATTCGGGAGCCTCAGTTCTTTTTTTTCCTGGCCGAGCCGGAAAGCGTCGCCAGGCTTTTTCGCCGTTCTGATCTTTTCCCGATAGGCTTCGTTGCCAAATTTATGCGCCTGGAAGTAATGCTCGCTGGTCGGCCACAATAAGCCGTTAACCGTAAAACTGTAATGCGCGAAATTGCTCATAAAGCCGTATGGATCGTTAATCTTATAAAATTTGATCGTCATGGCGGCCTCCATCGAAAAGTAAATTTTGGTAATAGATATGCATGTATATTTTTACACTAAATATCAGCTTCTGTCAATATTTAACGAATAAAATTTTACGATGTTTTCCGTTTTCTCACAATCGTAATTCAATTTAAACTCAACCAATTTCACGGTAACTCAACCAGGCCAGTTACGCTTGATCATAATTCAACCTTTTTAAAACACTTGTTAATAAAGCGTTTTTATTTAACTATATTCTGGCACGGAAAATGCATTTTATATAGTTGAGTTCACGAATAAGCCGCACGGCGATAAGGAGGCAGTATGAATTCAAGCGAATTGACCCATTTCAGCGAAAACGCTCTTGACGGGCTTAACCGGACGACGCTCGGGCGCTTCGGAATTAAAAGCTCCGTCGGCGGCGATCTGATTCATAAAATATCGTCCTGTCCGGCTTTGATAGAAGCGGCCGGCGGCGTCGTCGAAGTAGAAGCCGCCGTTAACGGCTATCCTATAGGTAACACTATGATAACGCCTGAAGGTTTTAACGATGATAAAGTTATATTCGTGAGGATATGGGACATGAACCGATGCCGGCCGGTCAGGATAGTCAAAGCTCACGACGAAAAGATCGTCTGCCTGACCAAAAGTTTCGATACTAAATATTTTACGACATCCAGCACCGACGGGCGAGCGCGAATTTTTGACATGGCGAGCGGCTCGCTTTATAAAGAATTTACATTTGCCGGATTTGCCGTCCGCGTCACATTGAGCCCGGATTCAAGGTTTCTGGCCGCCTGGAACTTCGACGGCGCCATAACCGTATATTATGCCGGATCCGGCGAAGTAGTCAAAACTATTGAATCGCAGGTATCTCCTTACTGCGCTTCTATATCGCGCGATAACAGATTAATAATTTTCGCGCGCGAAAATACCGCATATATTTATGACATGCTTTCGGGTAAACTCGTAAAAACATTCGATCTGGTGAAGGATCACGCGGCGGAAGGCGAAAGATCGTATCCGCAGATCGTGATGGCGGGCGCTAAACATTGTTATATATCTATAGAAGGAAACGAAGCCCTGATCAGGTCGATATTTGACGACAGCTGCGTGGCCGTATGCGCGCATCGCTCGAAAATATCCAGCTACGGCGTGAACAATAAAAATAGCATGCTGATGCTTACATCCGCCGACAACCGGACGAGCGTATGGGAACTTGAAAATTATACGCGCGTCAATGAAATATCTCACGTTAAAAACGACAATCTGATGCTGACCAGCTCGAGCGGGCGGCATCTGCTGGTCCACGATAAGCCCGGAACATCGTCCGTCAGGCTGGATCTTCACAATATAAAAGGAAATAGGCTCGATGCGTCGTTATACTACTTTTACAAATATGGTCTTGATTTTTGCATAACGACCCCGCCGGACGCCGTGTCGAAAACCGGCTGGATACAAACGAACAGGCCGGATCTGGTCCAGGTGGAACGCGTGGATGAAAAAGGCCGCCTGGTCGAGATATTGAAAAACGACGACCCGCGAAGACTCGAATACATCAAATCCATTGAACGTCCCGATATAGTTCACGCGAGGATCAACGATTTCGAAAAGTATCTTCAAATGCTCGACGAGATAAAACACGGCGCGAACATACGCCATATAACGAACAGAAGAAATACGGCGCTGAAAATGCTTGAATGAAAATAATGAAAATATTGACTCGAATAAAATTATCAAAATATTTAAAATAATTAAAAATAAAATAAAGTAAATAAATCAATGATGTAAAAATAAATAAAAAATATGGAGGTGGCTTATGAATCAAACCACGCTCAACTTTCTGGAAACTATTATCAATGATCGCGATGCTGCAAATGCCGGGCGCGAGGAGATATTTTCGCATGCGTCCGCGCTTCTCGAAAAATATTCGGTGAAAAGCGACGTCAAAGTTACGATACCTTCGGAAACGGATTTCTTCGATCTGTGCCGTCTCGCCGGACTCGATCTTTACAGGACGCTGCTTATAGTTTTAAAATCGCAGTTCGAAAGGTACGCCATCGAGAATTCGGAGTTGAAGATGCTTCCCAGCGCGCTCGAGGCGCTGCGCGAATTAAGCGAAAAAACCGCGCTGGCCCGTTCGCACGCGTCGCCGTTTTATCCCGGAAAGGCCTGCGGAACGATGAACGTCCCGAAACTTCACGCGCTTTTCAACGCGGGCTGGGCGGACGCCGGATTTTCGCCTTATGAATTCATCGATCTGGTCAACGTTATGCTTGCGTCCAATATTTTCTTCGAAAGGGTGGACAGCCGCGAGGTCGATTATTTCATAAGGAACCACAGGCGCGAGATCGGCATACTCAGGCTTATGGAGCCGGCCGAGCGGGAAGAACTGCTTATCAAAAAATCGATGGTGCAGGAACTCGAAAAACAGTTCGACGACGCGATTTACGATCTCAACCAGAAAAAACTGATGATCGCCAATCTCAACAGCGATTTTTATGAGCAGTTCGGCGACGTGTACCTGGTGATTGCTAAGAACGAGCAGGCTTATTCGAAACTGTCTCGCATGGTCCAGATAAAAAGGGCCCTGCCCGATATCACCCGCGAAGAGCTTGAAGAGGCCGAGACCGAGACCCGCCGCAAAGAGGCCGAAATCCTTGAAAACCTCGAAACCGACATTATCAATTCGAAATACGTGAAATTTAACGTTGAGAACCTGTTGAAACAATTCACTGAAGAAGATCTTAAAAATGTCGATCTCGAAGGATACAAAAGGCAGCTTAAAAAGACCGAGCGCGAAATATACACTCTCACGCATCCGGACATGCTCGAAAATACCGTGCTGACCGAGAAACAAAAGATAAAACTTTGCGAACTCTTCAGGCGTTCGATAGAGGTCACCGGCGAAGAGACGGGTTTTAGCATCAGGCTGGTTTCCAGTCTCACCGAGATACTCGAAAGCGCCCGCGCGATCTGGCGTTCGATGGGCGCCGACGTGGACACGCGCTTCGAGGTCGAGGGCAAAAACGCCGGCGAGCAGCTCGCTTTTCTCGGCCGCCGGATAACGAAACTCAAAGAGAACATAGCGCAGGTGAAGAATATGACGTTCAATTTCATGAACGATCCCGACGCGAAGGAAAAACTGGCGTGCCTCAGTTCGAAACATGCCGTCAAAGAGATGATCGGCCAGTTCGAGAAGAAAAATCTCTGGTACGACATGCAGATCCGCGAACTCGAATCGGAGCTCGACAACCTTTTCGGGCCGGAAAATTTCGGGAATGAAGCGAATTAGGAAACTAATCGGAAACGAATCAGTAAATTAATTAGATTTATTGAATATAACCGCGTTGATTTACACTTTAAGGAGGCCGGTATGGATTCGAAAGGCTTGATAAAATTCAGCGAAAACGCCCTGGATATTATGGGCCGGACCACGCTCGGGCGTTTCGGGATTAAAAGCGGCAAAACCGAAATGCGCCACAGGATATTGCCTGCCCCGAAATCCGACCCTTCTTTTTACGCCGAAAGTGAAAATCATGAAATGCCGTGCGGGCCTTTTTCACTTGAAGACACTATGGTCACTCTCGAAAATGACGCCGAGACTGAGAATCATTATGTGAAAATATGGGACATGTCGCGCTGCCGCCCCGTAAAACTCGTAAAGGCGCATGAGAAGGCGATATTTAACATCATCAAGAGCAATGACATGAAGTACTTTGCGACGTGCAGCCTCGACCGCAGCGCCAGAATATTTGATATTCAGACAGGCGCGCTGATTCGCAAATTCGAATATGAGCTCGCGATACGCCGCGTAACGATGAGCGACGACTCCAGGCTTATCATCGTATCGGATATTTTCGGCAACCTGCTTATAAACGACGTGGCGACGGGCGAACGCGTCAAAACAATAGAGTCGGTAGCTATTCCGCATTTCGTTACGATCTCGAAGGACAACAGGTTCATACTCGTCACGAGCGAAGACAAAGGTTACGCATACGACTTTCCGACTTCAAAACTTATCAAAACCTTCGACCTGGTTTCGCCGTCGTCGTCCACGCGCATAAAGACCTCTAACTCTCACATAATAGCGCGCGGCGGACGGCATTATTATATCGAATGCGTCGAAAATATTGCTTACGTGAAGGACCTTTTCGACGATAGCTGCGTCGCCCGCTTTGATCACAAGTTTCCGATCACGCACACTTACGTCAACAGTAAAAACTATCTGATGACGCTCACGTCCGAAAATTATCAAACGAGCGTCTGGGACCTTCGCGATTTCAGCATGGTAAGCAGCATCTCTCACGGCGATTATCTGAGTTTATATATCACGTCGCACGAAAAATTTTTGATAGCCATAAATGAAAAAACGGGTCCCGATCATATAGTTAAATTATTCGACACCAGCTCCGGCGAATCGCTGGCCGACATATATTGCGTATTCGAAAACGGCTATAAATTCTGCGTAACGACCGCGCCCGACGAGGTTTCAAAAAGCGGCTGGATATCGACTAATATTGCGGAAATGATCGAAGTGTCGGTGGTCGACGAAGACGGAAACACGGTCGAAGTGCTTGAAAACGACGATCCGCGAAGGCTCGAATATATCAGATCCGTCAACCGCGGCGACATCGTGGCCGCCCGCCTGAACGACCGTAATAAATATAAAGAGATCATAGGCGAGATACAGTACGGCGCGCTGGCCGGCAAAATAAATGAGCGAAGGAAGGTCAGCGGGTATCTGGAGGCGGGGATGAAACCTGCAATCAAAAACACCTGACCTTTAAAACGGATTTTTTTCCATTGTTCGGTTGAATTGAAATATAATTTTGTTAGTTGAGTTAGAGTAAAATGCCATTTTTATCTTTAAATATTTTATATTTTAGTCAGGCCGGATAATTTATCAATATTACTATTACTTCTAATTTTATTAGTGCGCGGAAGTTTGGATATGTGTAATATCCATATGCCGCGCATTTTTTCAATTATAAAAAAACCGATAAAAAACCCCATTTCATAAATATACGCCTTTGCATTTTTCAGGTTGATTAACTTTGGCATGCAATATGCATTTATTAATGTGGTTGAATTAAAAAGGCCGTCTGTAATGACTCGCCGCCGCCGATAGTTTCTTCCGGCCCGGCCTGAAATTAAAAAAATGGCTTGAGTGTATTTTGAATAAAATCCGTCCCGCCCGCTGAAAGGAGATAATATGAATAAAAATTCATTCTTTCGTTCAGTATCTTTTATGGCGGTCGCTGTTGCCGTTGCGACGCCTTTATGCCGGAAGATCTTTACGCCTCGTCCGGACCGGGCATGATGGATAATTTTTCGGTCGTCTACCTGTGGCTGGTTTTTTTAGCGTTCGTATCGATGACGTTGTTTTCCATAAGCGCGCTTATGATATGGGCCGGCGGAAACAATGCTGAATCGAGCCTTTCTTCCGGAAAAAACCGCAACATAATAAGTTTTGGCGGAGAATTCATCGACAAGAAAGATTTTCTCTCGAAGAGCGCGAAGTACGTCAGGGAATTAAGGGAAAGCGACAACCAGCCGGCGATGTGCTGCGGCGAATTCACCGGTTCGTACTTTCCTGCCCGGGTTTCGCCGCCGGCATCCCCGGAACGCTTCGTTTCCGCCAATGCCGAAGCCGATAGCGTTCCGCGCGGCGATAACGCTTCAAAAACGGATAACGGCCTTTACAGGACCAGCGCCGAAAATAACATGGCCGTTTATGATGTTGAATACAATAAATACGCGGCCGTGATCCGCCCTAATGTGGCGCTTCGCACGGGCGATGAATTAGCGCGCCGCGATTTTTTAAAGGAAAAAAAGATCAGCTGCAATTTCATATCGGAAAGTTTTGAAGAAATAGCCAGAATGCTCGCCAGGGAAAGGGGCGGAAAAAAGTTCACCCGCGTGTCTTTGACCAACCGCGACGCCTTCTGGGCGATGATAAACGAAAAGGCCGACACGATGTATTTCAACGCCGGCTGCCTGAAAAGAAAGGCCATGCTCGAGTATTTCATAATTCCTCACGAGGTTTACCACTCGATGATCATGACCGACCGCCCCGGCGCGGAAGAAATACTGGCGTACGCGCTCTCTTTTATACGCGTGGTCAACGTCGGCAGGATGAAGTACCCCGGCAGAAAATCGCCAGGCATGTACAATCGCGTGCTGGCGGAAATTAAAGAAATGGAAGCCGCGTCGGCAAAAAAATCCGGGGAAGAAGAATCGCCTTTGTTTTCCTCTGCGATAGCTGAAATGGCAAAATACGTATCGCATGTTGAATCGACGGACGCAGCGCTCTCCGATGAAAAAATGGTCGAGATATCGGTATACTACGCCGTTAAGATGTTCAAAAATTCCGTGGATCGTTTAAATGCATATCATTATGTAAGGGATTTCATATCGGATAGATCCGAAAGCGAGATCAACGCGGAAGTGATGAAACTGTGGAGTAAAAAAAAGGTGTTATGACAGTTTTCGTAAATTCTCGCGCATGGATGCATATGCCGGCCGATTTCATTCGATATGGAATTTATCTCGCCCCGGACGGTCATTCCGGCATTACTTAAAAGGGTGTCGATCTTAATTATTTGCGTGTAAGACCTGTTAGATTTATCAATAACCGGGCCGCCGCGTGAAGGGAGGTTCATATGGGTTTTCGAGATATGATCGAATACTTTAAATCATTTTTATATAAAGAACCTGAAAAGCCCTTACCTGTCAACTCGAAAATCGAGTTGAAAAAGCGGGCGTCAAAAATATTGTCCGGCCGCCCTGATGCGTTTATTGACGACATTACCGGCAGGATATACTCCTTGAAAGACGTGCTCGTTTTTGACGAACTGGTCCGCCTGACCGAACTTTACAAGCGCATCGCCGATTCCGACGGCCCGCTCGCGTTAAAATTCATCGACTCGTCGCGCGGCATAATGATTCTGACCGGATTCGAATTTTTGAAAAAATCGGCGATAATATGCGCGCAGATATTGAAAAAGATCGATATGTCAACCCTTTCGAAAGACATTGTCGACATAGTGGCCGGCGTGGCGAACATTTCGGATATCGACGGCGGAGTTAAAGTTAAAATACTCGATCTGGCGGGCATGCTCTCTACCCGCGGAAAATACCAACAGGCGATGTCGCTGCTTGAAAACACTCCCGAAACAGTCCGCGTTTATCTGATGCACGGCGACAACGCCATGGCTATGGAAATTTTCGAATTTCTGACCGAACTCGCTATAGGGCAGCCGGTGATAGCGGGCGCGGTATACGAAAAATCGCCAGTCCTATTGAGCCTTATGGGTTATTCGAAGATCATGGAATTCACCAGATTTTGCGTTGAGATAAGCCGCGGCGATCTAAAAGATATGGTTGAGATACTGAAAAATTTCACCGAAAATTTCGTCGGAATAAGGCAGTACGGGCAGAATGCGGCTGCCGATGCGTTCGAATACTACGCCAGGATAGCGCGCGTGAGCCGAAAAACGGCCGACGCGCTTATCGCGGCGGCTTTTGATATAACTGAAAAAAGGGGGTTCGAGGCTTTCAAAAAACTCGCGTTAATATGCCAGTCCCTGGCTCGCAAAGAAGATGAAGCCGTAAAAATAATCGAAAGATTCGACGAGATAGTCGAGCAGGCGGGTATGGACGGTTTTACTATCATAACCGATTTTTGCCGCCGGATGGCGCTGTTCGAAGTAGAGGCTGCCGTCGCGTTCATCGATAAAATTCCTCAGCTGATAAAGATTACTGACTTTAATGAACTGGCCGATTTTATCGACTTTAACACTAAAATGGTCGAGGCGCACGGTAAAATGGCGCAGAACTGGTTTGAGGGAAGCATAGGTTCGATCGAAGAATTCGTTTCCGCAAAGAATTTTTCGCTTTATAAGTCGATGTACAAGCATTGCTCAGGCCTCACCATGATATTCGGCGAAGATCCCGGGACCGTGGTGGGTCGATGCCTCGAACTGCGTTCGATATTAAGCGATAAACATTTTCCCGGTTTGTTCATGATGCTGTCCAACGCGTCCTCGAACCGCGAAGTGATGAGGAGGATGTTTTCAAACTCAGTCTATATTCTCAAAAAGACAGGCTTCGACGGTTTTGTAAAGATACATGAGACCGTGACGTCTTATCCTGCGATACCGGTCGTAATAGCTTGCGCGATCGCCGACAGCGGTGCCGATTTAATAACGGTGGGCGGTTCCGACGCGCCGGGCAGGGTTTCTGAAATACTGAAAAAACTGTTCAGGACCAGATACCTGTTTTTGATAAATAAGGTGCGCGATTTTATACCTTATATTTTAAAAGTAGACGATCAGTCGATGGATAAAGTGATAGGCTGCCTCAATCATCTGCAGGAGGCGGCCGGAAGCAGGATCGGGCGTGACGAGAATTTCATGGCCGATTTTACCGGGCGCCTTTTTGAAATTATATTCGAAGCCGGCGGCAGGGGCTTTGACGCCGTCGTCTGCCACTGCAGTTATTTCATGTCCATGGAGCCCGAAATCATTCTGCGCTGGCTTTCGAAAAGCCTTGAAGTGCTGAGGGCGGGCGGCGGCGCCGGCATAGAAAAATTCGCGGCCCGTTCGTACGAACTTACGCAGAAGGGTTCAAAGACGGTCGAAGCGTTCATGAAGGGGGAATCGTCCGAGTATCTTGAATTCATTGAAGAAATAACCGTAGGGTTGAAATTGAAAAAGGTCAGGAACATACTGAAAAATTATGTCCACGCGCTGCTTGGTTACGACGCCGAGATCGAGGCGGCCGATACGGCCTGCACCGACGGCGAAAAAATATTTCTGCCGTCGCGCATATCGGATTTTTCCTCGGATGAAGAGAATTTCGTAAAATATAAGGTTCTCGCCTCTCATGAGGAGGCGCATCTGGAATACGGCAGCTTCGATTTTGAACTCGAATGCGCGGTCGAAACCGTGGAAAGCCTGAAAAAAAAAATACGGCCTGGCGGTGGGCGACGGAATAGCCGGCCTTGAAAGATTTTACGGGCTCTTTCCGGATCCGCGCATGGCGGCCTATATTTTCAACCTGGCCGAAGATTACCGCATAGAGGCCAGGCTTCGCGACAATTATCCGGTCCTCGGAAACCAGATCGTCGAGATCAACCGCCACCTGCTTTCTCTGAGGGAGCCGGCCTCCTCCATAGCGAACCCGAAACACGCATTTATGGAAACGCTTACGGTGATACTCTTCGGCGGAAGGATCGCGGGCCAGGTGCCGGCGAATATCGCGGCCGCCCTCAAAGGCTCGCTCATGGCGGTAAAAGACCTGCGACTCACCAAAAGCAACGTTTATAACACGGCGGCGGCCGCCTCTGAAATATTTTTCATAATCGAGGCTAATTTTGAAGAGCCGTACGAAGCCATGAAACCGCCTACGAACCACGTGAACCAGGAACTGGTCGAAAAAAATCTCGGAAATTTCGGGCGCGCTTCGCGAAAACTCGATGAAAGGACCGGAGGCGGGCCCGTAAACAGGAAAGGGCCCGGAACCGGAAGCGTGGGAACAGGCGGAACGGCGCGCGGCGCGTGCGAAGGAGCGTCGACCGAGGAACTTTTGCGAAAACTATACAAAAAGAAGAAAATAAAGCCGTCCGAAGTCGAAAAGGAACTCGAAAAATTCAAAACGGGGGAGGAGGCCCGCAAGTATCTGAAATATTTGAAATCGCTGGTCAGGGAGGACGGCGAACTTGAAAACACCGAAGGCTCGTATTTATATCCTGAATGGGGAAGCGATATACTCGATTACAGGCCGAAATGGACGAGGGTGATCGAGACCGCCATGCCTCAGCGCGGCGGCACTCAATTTTATGACGATTCCATAAAGGAAAACCACGGTATAATTAAAAAGGTCAGAAAAGAATTTCAGATGCTCAGGCCCGTCGGCCTCGAAAAATTTTCGCGGCAGTTATACGGCGACGACGTCGATGTCAACTCCGCCGTCGAATATTTCGTCGATAAAAAAACGAAAATGTCGCCGTCGGAGAAGAATTACACCAGAAATGAAAGGAAGAAAAGGGAGATATCCGTCGCTTTGCTGCTCGATATGAGCGGAAGCACGGCCGGCAAAATCATCGACTGCGAAAAAAACGCGATCGTAGTTCTTTCCGAGGCGCTGCGAAAGCTCGGCGACAGTTTCGCCGTTTACGGCTTCGAAAGTGAAGGCCGCGAAAACTGCCGGTTCCATGTAGTAAAGGAATTCGGCAGGGCCTTCGACGATAAGACCAAAATAAAGGTCGGAAATATAAACGCCGGCTGCGGCACGCTCACCGGCGCCGCCATAAGGCACGCCGCGGCTAAATTAAAACGCCAGCCCGAACGCGTTAAGATAATAATACTTCTCTCGGACGGCGAGCCTAACGACACCACCGCATGCCCGTTCGAAGACACGCGCATGGCGCTGCGCGAGGCCGCAAAACTCGGGATAAAATCCTTCTGCATAACGGTCGATCCCAAGGCGACCGCGTACCTTCCGAAGATGTACGGCCGGTCGAGCTGGACCGTGATCAAAGACATAACCACGCTGCCCGATAAAATAACTAAAATATACCGTCGCCTGACCACATGATGGTTGAGTTACTTGTGGCACGCTAAATGCTTATATATATTTTGTGAGTTAAAGCAGGCCGCCGATGGCCGAAAAATGGAGGTTGATTTACATGGAAGAAAAAGCAACCGTATTAACCGATGAAGTCGTATCCTATGAGATATGCGAAGAGCCTTTTTATATTCAGCAGAAAAACGAGATAAGGCTTCTGGAGGCCGCCTATAAAAACGGGCTGCCGGTTATGCTCACCGGCCCGACCGGAAGCGGAAAGACAAGGCTTATACAATATGTAGCGTGGAAGCTGCACCGTCCGCTGTATACCGTCGCCTGCCACGACGACCTCAGCGCCAACGACCTGGTCGGCAGATTCATAATCAAAGGCGACGAGGTCCGCTGGATAGACGGCCCGCTCTTAATGGCCGTGAAAAATGGCGGGATAGTTTATCTCGACGAGATAGTAGAGGCGAGAAAAGACGTGACGGTCGTCATCCATCCGCTTACCGATCACAGAAGAAGTCTTCCGCTCGAAAAACTCGGAAAACAGATGAAGGCGCCCCCGGAATTCATGCTGGTCACCAGCTACAACCCGAACTATCAGAGCGTGATGAAAGAACTCAAACCCAGCACGCGCCAGCGTTTCATAGGCGTCGAACTAGGCTGGCCCGATGAAATTATAGAAACTAAAATACTCGTCCACGAAAGCGGAATCAAACAGCAGATCGCCGAATACCTTGTAAAAGCGGCGAACAAGATAAGAAATCTTACCAACCAGGGCCTTGAAGAAGGCATTTCAACGCGCGAACTCGTTTACGCGGCGAAGATGCTTATAAGCGGAATACCGGTCAGCGAAGCTCTGCACGCGACGATGATCGAGCCGTTGACCCATGACGCGGACCTGAAGACCAGCATCGAGGAGATCCTGAAAGTATATTTCAGTTTCTGACGGACCAGGCAGATCAACCGGAGTTAAATAGATAAATAGAGGTGACGGCTATGAATATTAAATTTGAAAATAAATTAAAAAACAGCGTTGTGACTGAAAATAAAATTAAAAACAGAAATAAAAACAAAAATAGAGGCGGAAACGAAAAAGATAATGTAAACGACGCCGAAAAAGAGTGTGAAATCAGCGCAGCTGGTAAGACCGGGGAAAAAAATGAGAACGCATCGCAGTCGCTGTATTCGTACAGCCGGCCCGCCGCCGTTATGCCTCAGAATGACCCGTCGGAGACGCTTATCGAATCCTGGGATAAATACCTGCGCGATCCCGAGGCCGGCGAACTCAGAAAATGCCTTGAAAACCTGTTAATGGATAAAGGCCCTTCTGGAACGCCGTCCGGGAGGTGTTATTAAAAATCAGGATCGAAGTATAAGGCGGCTCAGCGGACCACGGGAGCCCGGCGATCGCGATCTCAGCCTACTATTTCAGCCACTTCTTTAACTATAGCTGCCTGGACCATTTTAAAAAGCGGCCCGATCTCGCTCTTTGATTTATGAATGTAGCCGCGGTCCTTATTGAGTCCGACAACGTCAAGAAAATAGATCAACTTTCCTTTGAGTTTGTAAACCAGGGAAAAAGTTTCTTCATTATGAAACAAAACCGTCTGCTGGCAAAGAGTTTCGAGTTCGTTAAGCCGGTATTGCATAAAACTTCTGAAATTAGCGTCGCGCGCCGGATCGCTATTTTTGTCGTCCGCTATGTTGCTGAATGTGGCTTTGCACGCCTGCACGACCTCGTCGGCCCTTCGCAGATGCCGCAGGCACTCTATTTTAAATAACCCGATCTCGCCGTCTTTTCCGGTTTCACGGTTTTTGACCTCCGGCTGAGGACCCTGCAGCTGCAGCAAGGTGCGCACGTGTTCGTTCCTGAGGACCTTGTCTCTGAAAAGTGAAAAAACACCGCTCAATAACGCCTTCAATTCTCTGACGTTGCCCGGCCATTTATGCGCCTGCAATTCTGCTAATACATCTTTAGCAATGGAACATTTCGGGTCTTTGGTTATCGATTCCCAGCACTTTTCCGCAATAATTTTAAGATTTTCAGGATTTTCATTGAGGGACGGCGTTCTGATCAAAAATATTCTGAGACGGTAATAAAGGTCTTCTCTGAACTGTCCGGTCTGAACCATGGAAAAAAGGTCGCGGTTGGTCGCCGCGATTATTCTCGGGTGCGAGGATTCTTCCCTTGTAGCTCCTACCGGAAGAAATGTTCCGTCCTGAAGGGCGCGCAGTATTTTAACCTGATGGTCGGGATGAAGATCGCCTATTTCATCGAGGAAGAGTGTTCCGCCGTCCGCTACCTTCCACAGGCCGTCTTTATCTCTATATGCCCCGTTGAAAGCCCCTTTTTTATATCCGAAAAGTTCCGATTCGAAAAGCTCTTTAGATATGGCGCCGCAGTTGACGGTAACGAGTTTCGGCGCGCAGGGATTTTTGAAATCTTTTCCCTTGTCCGTAAGGTAATATTCATGTATGGATCTGGATACGACCTCTTTTCCAGTGCCGGTTTCGCCGAGCAGCAGAACAGGTTCTTCGCATTTTGAAGCGAGCATTATGAGCTGCCTTATGATCTGGAATTCGGCCGAATCGCCGTAAAAAGTTTCACATAATTCCTTTGGTACGGCTGTTTTCGAAAGAAGTTCGAGGATCGTTTTGGACATAGAGCTTTTATTGGATCGCGCGAATGCCGCGGACCCCGAAGTTTCAGTATCGGTTTTCCCGGTTTCGGCAGAGGTTTTACCTTTATCTTTGTTTTTATTTTTATCTTTAGCGCCGCTTGTTTTAGAGCCTTTTATATTTTCGTTAACGTCGTTTTTCATCTTTTCTTTTTTATCAGCCTCTTCAGCGCTCCCTGTGGCTTTGATTTTCGCGTCGGCTTTCGAAGACGTTTCAGCCTTTTCATCGTTTAACGCTTCTATTATTTCTTTTCCGACGGCTATTATGAAAAGGTCTCCATTCCGGCATTCTTTATTTTCAAGAAGCGCCCTGACGCTGTTTTTAAGCTGGCGGCACACGGCGAATTCAGCTCTTATACAGGGTATTGCGTCTTTATGTCCGAACATATACCTGGAAAGCTGCTTGTGAGGATTTTTAATTCCACGGTCTTTCAGCGATTTTCCGTTTTTTAATATTTTATCGTAATCTTTTCCGTCATCGACTATCACTGCCATTGGAGCCGAACCGGTCCCCCGGCTGCTTAATTCTTTTAAATTGTCGGATAATCCGCTCCATTCATATTTGAGTTTGTTGCCGGCGCCCGCCGTTTTATTAAGCCTTAAAATAACGCAATTCATTGAGCCGCCTCCGCTTTATTTGTTAAACAATAATTTTTTGATCGATTATTTTTGACCGGTGGTTGAGTTACACATAATTATATCAAAAAATCAACATAAATCAACCATTTATTTTTAAAAATTTTAATCTATTCTATTTTTGAATTATATGTATTTATATGCCTTGACTTTCAATACCATTCCAAGTATAATATTTTTCGAAAATAAGAACTTTTTTTATTTTTGAAAGTTTATAGGAGTGATTTTCTTGCCGGTATTGTTTTTTAATAAAGATAAAAACATAGTCCCGTTTCATTTTGCGGCCGGAACCGATCTTAAAGTCGGGAATTCGAAATACGCAAATCTTGAAATCAAGGCAGGAAAAACGGATTCGGTACACTTCACGATAAAAAGCGAAGATAAAAATTATTTTGTCGATAGCAACCCGTCCGATGCGATAGTAGAAGTACATAATGAAAAAACAGGCAGACGCGCGGCCGTCACTAAAATTAATCAGCCCTCCGGCGGCGGGAGTGAATTTAACAGGCAAAGCCTTATCAGCGATGATTTTATAAGCGTGAATGCCGGCGGGGCATCTTATACTCTTATTTTTAAACTTGAAACCCATGAAGCTCCATTCGATTTCAGCGGCATGCTCGCCGGTCTGCTTGGCCTTTATTCAGCCGACCTTGGAATGGTAGATGTTTATGATATCAATACCGGCAAGGTGATCAACACAATAGTTCAAAAAATTTCAAACAGAAAATTTTCGAAGCCGGAGCTCGACAATGTCGAAAAAATAAAAAAAACTTTTTTTAATAATGACGGGGTTCTTTCTTTCGGAGCCGTTCCCAATGCCGTATTTCGCTCGAAATTTACGGCCGATGAAACGCACTCGGTCCTTTTAGCTCCTTTATATTCTTCCGATGAAAAAATGCGCGCAACGATCTATCTTCACCGCGAAATAGCCATGAAAGAGGATTTTACTCAAAAAGACTATGAGCACATTTTAAACGAGACCAGGGGCGCTTACGCGCTTTATGAAAACTCCGTTTTAAAAAAGGAGATCGAAGCGGTCCGGCAGACGATTAAAGATATGCGGTGCATGGCGACATGCGGCCGTGACTTTCTGACTCTGTATAAATGCGATATTATCAACGGCGCCAGCCATGAAAGTCAGGAAGCAAAAGAACTCAGGCGGTTGATTTATTTTTTCCGGTATTTTTCCGGCATCGATATTTTCTGCGATTTCAGCCTGGAAATGTTTCTTGATAAAATTATTTCCCTGTTTAATGCCGATATGGGCATTATCGACCTGAAAGATTTTAATACCGGAGAGATTATTACCATAGCCAGAAGGGCTGGCGAGCAAAATGCCGATTTATATGCGGAGCGATACTTAAAAAATAAAAGAAAATACGCCATCGGCAAAAAAACGTTTAAAATATTTACTCATGATTATTGTGTTTATACTATGGATCCGCCTGTTAACGATATTCATTCCGTAATGATGCTTTCTATTGAAAACTCGAACGGTATTGTCGAAGGATTGATTTATCTTCAGCGCGACAGGACAGGCTGTGATTTTATAAAAACCGAAGCCGAGCTTTTGTCTCAGTTGATACAATATTTCAAGTCTTTTTTGAAACTGATAAATTTTAGAAAAGCTTCTGATTTTATTTCATCATCGTTTTCAACTCTATATAACGAGGCTGCAAAAGTCCTGTGTAATTCAAAAGGGAATCTGGATGAAAATAGAATTTTTGACGTGTCGCTTGTTACGCTTTCGAAAATTGTTCAGAATTTTTACATGGCGGCTTTTATGATAGAATTCGAAGGTAAAAATACCCTTTTTTACCTGGCTCCGGAAGGCCTCGAACAGGAGATGGCGGTTAAAAAAATATCGGATTATGACGCTAAATGGAAAAACTGCAACCCCGTGGTCAGGATAATTTCAAAGTTAAAACAGCCTTCCGCAGATTATAAAGGTAATCTTCATACCATGAATTTTTATGTGAAGGGACATTTTTCTAATTTCGAAGGCGTGTTTCGCATATATACTTCCGAAGATCCGATAACCGAAACCGAACAATCGTTCATTAAAATATTGAAAGACGAAATCACCCTTGCGCTGGAAAGGCACTATGCTTTAATATCGTCGAATAAAAAAGCCTTTAACGAAACCATTAGCGGCGCCATGGAAACCATGAATTTTGGAATTTTGATATATAACGCGGACCACGAAATCGAATTTACTAACGGCGAATTTGGCAGGCTCGGAATCATACGTTCAGGGGAGAATTCAGGCGAACCTCTTTCCTTGAGGTCCGTCGATTTAAATATAAGATCGCTTTGCGAAAGCGCATTTTCTTCCGGCGGTCTTCCTGTTCACGGTCTTCATAAAACAATAGGCAATAATGGACTTACAAACTATTTTTCGATGAGCGCGGTCGAATTGAAGACCAGGTCCGGCGATGGCCAGAAAAAAGGCGTGCTTTTAATGTCTTCAATGGCAAATAAGCTGATATACTTAAAGGATTTGAAACATGATTTCATAAACTCCTTTGAAGCCCCCTACGAATACGCCGTCCGTGAAAATGATCCGGTTAAATTTATCGATTATGAGAAGATAGCTAAAATGGTCGACGATAATTACGACGCTTTTTATTATAATTTTGCGTCTTTGTGCCTTGCCAACGATGCCGGTGTGAAAGAAATGTTTCTCGCTTCCATGGAAATCAAGAAAATTTCTTTAGCTGCCTTAGTAGATGAGATCAAACGGCTCGAAGTTCTGCTGAAAAAGAAAAATATTAAATTAACTATTGATTTAAAAGATAATATAGATCAAAAAAAAAATTATATAGAAACCGATATTTTAGCGATGAGACGCGTGTTTACCAATATATTTAAAAATTGCGCCAGATATGCTGCAGGCGGGCAAACCATTCAAAAATTGATTATAAGGTTGACTGATTCCGGCCGCAAAATTGAATTTATCTCATCGGATAACGGCCCGGGGCTTTCTCCTTTCATAGTAAACAAACTCAGGCAGACCGATACGAATTTAAGCCGGGATGATCACGGCAGGGGTTTATTCATCGTTAAAACGATAATTAAATTGCTTACGGGCGAAGAGTTAAGTATCAACGAAGACGTTAAAGATACCGACGAATTTAAAACCGTTTATGGCTTTAAATATAGAATCGTCAATTGAATGCATGTTCAAATTAAATAATTAAAATCAGGAGGTAACGATATGCCAAAATTCATTTATATCGTCGACGATAATAGGAATCAGCGTAACCAGAACGTTAACGGAACTATGATTAGTGAATTTGAAAAATATTATAATGAATGGCTGGGAAATGAAGTTTTCGTTTACGGCCCGGACAAGCCCGCCGAGATGAATCTCGCAAAACCATACACGACGCTTGTAAAAGAGCAGATAGGGCAACTTATCGATTTTCAGAATTTAAATAATAAACCGTCCGACATCGAGTTGCAGGAATACACTGACAAACTTTTTGCCGACTCGGACACATCGGCTATCCGTCAAAAACTTGACGGCCGGTTTGTTCCCGATCTGTTCGTGATAGACCTGCATTTAATGGAAAGCGATAATAACGCCGAACGAAAGATATCATGGGACGGGATCAGAGTGTTCAACATTCTCGGAACTATAAACCAGGTAGCGAATAAACCCGTTATTTTCATGTCGACCACGCCTGAATATATCGATGAAATAAGAAATAACGCCCTCGAAAATTTTAAACTTAACAGACCGACCGCGTTTAACGAGGTAAATGCCGATGGCACTATCGAGGCTCCTTTATACACCACGGATACGCTCGTCAGCCAGGAAGAAAATCCGAATCCCCGTTACAGACTTCCTTTGGATGAAAGGCGATCGGTAGTAGCCTGCGAGCCAATTATCGCGTATAAACACCATCCGGCGCTGCTGATCAAAACTATCGAGGCGCTGCGAATAAACGTTCAAAACCTTTCGCGCAGAGACGAAATAAGAGAAATCGCAAAGAAATATTACGGCGCTGCTTTCGATCCCGCGCGCTGGTAATTTTATTTCATTTGCTATAAAAAGCGGAGCTTTTTGCGCTTGAATTTATTATAAAATTTATATAAGAAAGATATTTTTACGGCCTCGCCGTTATGGTGTAACTCCATGACGGCCTGGCCCTGTCGTCAGCGGCCCATAAACCGATATTGTCGTCGTTGGGGTTGGAACTTTTCGTGAGCCAGCCCGTTATCATGCCTTCTTCGTCGGAGAGTATGTCTATTGTAGGCGCGTTCGCCTTCCATGACGACGATCCGCCTTTCAAGCCGAAATTTCTGCTTTTAACGGCCGCGCTTACTATCCAGCCGTTCTCCGGAAAACGATATATTTGAGCTCCTATATAGGCATATTGAGAGTCCCACGACGATCCGCCGATGTTCATCGAAGATAATTTAATGTATTGAAAGGCCTCGCCGGGGCGGTTATCGACGCTCACGCCGCCGGGCGCCGAAACTTCGATCCGCGCCGTGAAAAGGCCGGAAGAGGGAGGCGCAATCGTTATGGTTCCGCTGAAATCAAGAGTTTCAATACGGCCGTTGAAATGTATGACGAGGTTTTCTTTTTCGATTTTCCACGAATGCGATATTTTAGTTCCCTGATAAAGCGTTCCACCTTTCCAGAATGACGGGGCCAGGATCGCCGAAGTTCCCCAGCCGCCGCCGCAGTTCATCCTGAAATACGAGCTGGCTGTATGAAGCGCGGCGTATTGCGGGTAGTTTCCGTTCGAGCCGTACGCTATTTCAATTATCCCGTTCTTATCGTTTACGCCCCAACCGCCGCCTTTGAAGAATTCTGCCATCGAAGGTTTTATTGTTCCGTCGCTGTAAAACATTCCCCAGTGGCTCCCTACCGAGTTAAGTTCGGTTCCATCCTTCCATTTTTCGTCAAAAGCCGAGAATATATATGCGTCAATGCCGTTCGCGCGCGACCACGAGATCAAATTTTTCAGATAAAAGGCCGCGTTTTCAGCCGAAGGCATGGCTTCGCCGTTAGCCGCGCCCGCGTCAGGCCAGCCCGCTTCCGATATTATCACTTTTTTGCCCTTCGCGGCCGCCCTGATCTTATTAAATGTGTCGGCAAGGTCTGCTACGGCCCGTTCCACCGGAACGCCGCCCCAATATGGATGTATCTGAACTAAAACGACGCCGCACTCGTCCATTATGGCGGGATGCTCGAGCAGCGCGGCCGCTCCTTCGGCGCACGCCACCTGCACTGACGGCGGTACCGCTTTTCTGATGCGCCGTATATACGAGATCAGTTGTTCTTCGGTAAGCGCCGGTGGATTTCCCGACATCACTTCATTTCCGACTATGGCGATATCCGCATCCCCGTTCAGCGCGGCTTTTATAAGGTTGTTAATCTCTATTTCGTTCGCGGCCATGTCCGATCCGAGCCAGGCTCCCATGGCTGTTTTTAATCCGAGAATTCTTGCGAGTCGGCCCGTTTTTTCGAGACCGCCGGAACAGCCGTAAGTGCGTATCCATTGACAGAAGGGCGCTGTTATCTTTAGCCTGCTCAGGATCTGCTGCTCGGTTATTTCCGCCCCCGGCGACTGCCCGTCGATGTAAGGGCTGAAACATATCCCGTGGATCTTATTGTAAAACTCACCGGAATAAGGCGTCCGGGAGTTTTCAAATCCTCCTCCTCCGCCGGAGCAACCTAAAATGGCGGCGAGTGAAATAAATAATGTAGTTGAAATAAAAAGCCGAGCGGCAAAAATAAAAAAGGTTGATTTAAATGAAATAAAGTGAAAATTTTTATTTTTTTTCATACGCGCCTCCTTATTTTAAATAGTTTTTTCATTTATTCCGTGCGCATTTTTCATAGTCGGCGCAAAATCTACAGCAGTATTGAATCATTCCTTTATTTTCCCTGAAGAGCTTCAACGGGCATTTTTCAAAATATTCACAGCATCGCCCGCATAAAATTAATGTTTTAGAAAATTCCCTTCTGAATATTTCTTCGTTGACGGCTGATATTTCCAGTTCGGCTTCAATATTATCCGGACGGACGGAAAGTTTATTTAATAATTCATTTATCCGTTTTTGTTCGTCTTCCGTTCCGTATAAATTAATCAACGGGTAATCTTCGTTGAAAATATATATCATATGATCTCCTTTGCACAGATCTGTAAATTATCCGGCCATGACATAAATGATAAGCATTTTCCATGCCTGTTGATAAAACGTAGAACATCTTATTTTAAAGTGTTTAAGCATGGTTGAGATGCGTATGAGTTGATTTATAAAATATTTTCTGAAATTAATGAAAAAAACTAAATAGAAGGCTTAATATTTAAGTAAAACTTACGCCGCAAAGTCTTTAAATTTATCATTGACTTATTAAAATTAAAAAGATATAATAACTCCAATATGCATAATAACTATATATTGTAACTCTAATATCGATTAAAATATCTTAAAAATAGAATCGGAGGAGTCATGTTCAAAAAAAACTCTTTAACCCTTATTTTATCGGTAATGTTAGCGTTACTGGTGGCATATCCCGCCCTCGCGCAGACGGCCCAGCAGCTCAAACTGAAGGCTGGCTTTAATTTCGTCAGCTTTACCATTGTTCCTTCGATCACATTGACTGAATTTAAAACGCAAAATACCTCGATCGAAGATATTTATCTGTTCAGCGCCGCCGCGGGCGGGTTTTTGAGTTTCGGCGATTCGACGCTTACTTCAATCGGCGCCGGAAAAGGATATATAATTAAATCCACCGCGGATGCCACGATAGATCTCAGCGGAACCGCCATATCAACGGTCAATAACATAAATCTGAAAGCAGGATTCAATCTTGTCGGATTTTCGAAAAACCCCGAGATTACTCTTACCTGTTCGCAATTAATGGCAAGAAGCATTTCCATTAAAGGTATTTACAGTTGGAGCGCTGCTGCCGGCAGTTTCGTCGCCGTAGTTCGTAATGCGCTCACTGGCGCCATCGAGCAGCTCGACGGTTCTGACCCGGTTATTACCGCCGGCAGATCGTATTTTATCAATATGAATTCAGACGAAACTCTTAATTACGACGGCTCTTCCGTTACCGTAACCGGCGGAACGGCGCCCGTGAATCCGGCTCTGGCCGATTTAACTATTTCCGGTTTCGCTAAAAAAGCCATTATCGCGCTCAACACAAGCGGCGTCGCCAAGGGCGGCGAAACTGAAGCGGTGGGCGTTCTGCCGGCGTCGGTCAACGGTCCGGCGAAGATGATAATGAACTTCGATCCGGTCAAATCGGGCATGAAAGACAGATATTTCGCCAATCGCGCGCCATCGAGGCAGACCGGCGTCAGAACGCGCCCGATAATCACCGAAAACACGCTGATTTATACCTTCAAAACTTCGGAAGAGGACGGCAGCGGCGGTATAATAACCAAAGATCTGGCCACCACGAAGGTTTATGGCACTGCATCGTCGAAATGCCTGATATTTCTCGACGACGCCGTCGCGACCACTTATGACTGGAACTCAGTGGGAAAGAATTTCGATGAAGTTGTTTATCCTAAAATGGCTAACGCTTTTGGTGTTCCGACCGACATCGACGCCAATGGCAAAGTCGTCATTTTATACTATGATATGGGCGTGAAAGAAATAAGCACTTACGGATATTTCATGTCGGACGATCTTTCACTCGGTTCGGACGGAAACGAAATGGAAGTATTTTACATGAATATTAAATTCCAGATCGAGACGGGCTCGACCGCCACCGCAGACCCTCTTGACCCCGATATGATCAGGACGCTATCTCACGAGTTCCAGCACCTCATAAACTACGGTCAGCGGGTCATGATTAAGAAACTGAACGGTATGGACACCTGGATCGACGAAGGCATGGCCGAATCGGCGGAGCAGATCGTAGGCGGAACTCCGGGCACAAGCAGGATCAACACCATTAAAGAGGACAACAGCAACAAGATAAAGAACGGCGCGCCCATGTGCGTATGGATGGGCGACGATGAATCTTACGCGCTCGCATACACATTCATGCAGTACTGCAAGAACCACGCTAAAGACGGGGAAGCCATGTTCAAACTGCTCATAGGCGATACTAACGGCGACTACAGGGCCGTCGAAAAAATAATGAAGGAACAGAATTCAGAGTTCACCGATTTTGCATCCGTTATGGCCGGCTACAGGATAGCCAATATGGTCAACGCGTCGAGTGGAATTTACGGCTACGGCGCGGAGAACGCCGTTTTCAATTTCAGCGCCGCGGCCTACGCGCCGACGAGCGTTGACGGCTTGAAACTCGCCCCCGGCGGCTGCGTTTATATTTATCCGTCCGATGCGGACGTAAGTTCCTTCACTCCGAGCGGCCAGGGAACTAACATAAGGTTCATAAGGGTAAATAAATAAGATAAAAGTAAATAAATAATTAATAAAAACGATCAAAAAAAACCGAACAAAATAGTTCAAAAGGCCGATCTGGCATATATGTTGTGATACTTATATTTGCCGCCGCGGCCTTTATTTATTCAGACTCGCGCGTTTACAGCGGCTGCGGATCGAACGTCGAAACAGCCCGCGGCGGAAAGAACCAGGCAGGACAACCTTCCGCCGGCAATTCCGCCGCCGCGAAGAAAATTGAAATATCGGGAAGACTCAGGCTGGTCGGCGCCTCGCGCTCCGCGGAAATGGTCGTCACGCCCGACGGCGGAGCCGATCATTATATAGCCGCCGAAAAAAGCGAACTTGAAAAACTGAAACCGCATCAGGGAAAAAAAGTGAAGGCATTCGGGACCCATACAGTTGAAGAATATAAATATCCCGACGCCAGGTATAACCATACAAAGAATATTTTGATAATAGAACGTCTTGAATTTTTTGATTGATTGAAACATATCAGTATATAATGGTATTGTAATATATTTTAAATTTATTTATTTACTGATAATGATTTTTTGTTTTAGTAGATTTCAGCAGCGGAGAGCGCTTTGAAGAAAAAAGATAATCTGATAATAACGCTTATAGGCAAGGTGAACGCCGGTAAAACTTCGATATTTTACAAACTGCTGAATATCGACGAATGCCGGGCGGAGATATCTCCGGTCGCCGGATGGACCAAAGAGATAAAACTTCATCCTATCTGCGCTGATACATTTCTGGCCGACACTCCCGGGCTCGAAGATATCGAGACGGAGGTTTCTAAAAAAACGTTTGACTTCAAGGGAGACACCGATATATTCGCCCACGTTATAAACGCGGCGGAAGGGATTACCGCGACGGTTAAAAGCTGCTCCGAAGAGCTTTTCAAAACGGGGCGTCCGGTAGTAACCGTAATCAATAAGATAGATGCGCTGAGCGAAGACGGCCAGTTCGAGCAGATGAAAGCCGATATCTTCGAGAAAATGCCGCATATTAAACACAACGGCCGCGTTTATTTCATATGCGTTAAAACCGGTGAAGGCGTGGCGTCTCTTCGCGACGGAATACTTGAAATATTGAAAGGCGGGGAGAAAATGCTTAAACTCGCCCGTTTTTTGCGCGAGAACAGGCCGGAGATAGAGGAAGCGCTGTATAAAGAATCGCTTTCATTCGTGAAATATGCTACCGCACGGGCGCTCGCCATCAGCGCGTTTCCGGTTCCATTCAGTGAAACCGTTCCGCTCATGATGAACCAGTATTACATGATAGTTAAAATAGCCGGCGTTTACGGCGAAGACATGACGTTCAAAAATATCAGGGCGGTTATGGGTTCACTGGGCGCGGCCGTGGTCGGAACTTCCCTCGCATCGACATTCTTTTGGGGCGTCAAATCGGCCGTGGCGGCGAGCGTCACATACGCACTCGGAAGGGTAATGACGGCCTGGATAGCTTCGGGCAAAACCATTCCGCTCGACCGGCTCAAAAAATTATTCGACGAATATAAAAGCGGATTTAAAAAAGAAAATGTTGACATTGACACTAAAAACGATATAAAATATATTGAATACGCGGGGGACGCGGAATCTTACTCGCGCGAAAAAAGCATCGAAATTTAGTAGGAAGGCGGTCGCCGTTCATGGATTTTCAAAAAGAACTTGAATCTTTGATAAAACACTTCAAAGACCAGTACGCCTCGGGCGGAAATACCGGCACGGGCGGCGATAAAAGCAGGGCCGGCGCGAAGCAGGATTCCGGATGCGGCCGCGCTTACACCGAAGAGACCGTGAACGTCGAATGGCAGGAAACTAAATTTGAAGGCGAATTCGAGGGCGCCTGGAAAAAGGCTGAGCAGAGCGTCGAAGCTGATCTCGGCGCGGCCACTTTGAATATTCCCGTCGTGGGCACCGTCAACTGCGGCAAGTCTTCATTCATAAAAGCCGTGACCGGCCGCGAAGACATCAAAGAATCCCCGAAGGCCGGAGAGACCGTCGAGGTCAACCGTTATGAATTTCCCGGCTGCAAAAACGTTTTCATATACGATACCCCCGGGCTCGAAGACGTGAACAGTCATATTTCGGCGAAGGCCACGACATTTATCGAGCAGAACGCCGATCTGGTGCTGTATTTCGTAAATTCATCCGCGGGGGTGACATCTAACGTCAAAAAAGCGTTCTTCGATATCAAAAATTTGAATAAACCAGTCGTTACCATATTATCGAAAATAGATACGCTCGGCGACGAAAGCGACTATAAAATAGCGATAGACGACTGCAACGAAAAACTATGCATCGTCAAGGATGAGCATAAGGCGATAGGCGTTTCCACAAAAAAGAACGCGCCGCCGGTGGGACTGGAAGCGGCCGTGGCCCGCATTACCGCGCTTCTTAACAGCGAGGCTAAAATAATACTATGGGGCCGGCTCTGCCGGTTCAAAGAAGACCAGGCGAGCAGCATAATCAACTGGTCGGCCGGCGAGGCTTTCGGCGTGGGGGCTCTGCCGATACCGGGTTCCGACGCCATAGCGCTGTCGGGCATACAGTTTAAAATGATATATCAGCTTGCTAAATTATATGAAAAAGAATTGAATAAAGAATTCGTTCAGAACGTATTCCTGCAGCTGGGAATAAACTCGATCGGCAAAAAGATATTCGTGGCGGTTTCGAAGGGCGTATCCTGGATGTTCGGGCCTCCGGGTCCCGCCATAGTTTCTGCCGTGGCGGCCGTTACCGCGGGTTCTATAACCTACGGCCTCGGGCACACATTCAAAAAAATATTGATGGCCAAAGTGCCGCCGTCGGTCGAGGAACTGGTTAAATCATTCCAGCAGAAGTCGAATGAGTATTATAAATCTTATAATAAAATACAACAGTTATAATTTATCTGATCAAGGAGAATATTAATTATGGCTAATATACTTTTGGGCGCGGAGGGAAGCGGCGTCGAGCAGAGGCGTGAAACAGCCGTTGCCGTGTGCGTAATAACCGTCGAAGATATAAAAGACAATTCCGTCGCCAATATTGCGACGCAGTATCATCAGAAGGACGCGCTGTTTTATATAAACTCTCTTATAGGCCTCAGGCGCGCCGAAATAGACCTGTTTTTCACGATCAGAGAAAACTTCGACGGCGTATGCGCCGTCATCGACCGCGCCGAATCGGTCACGGCCGACGACCGAAAGGTCATACAGGACGACATCTGCCAGAAATTAGGGCTCGGCGAGGAAAATATATATTTCGTCAAAAAAAGCGATCCGGTCAGCGATCTGATAAAAATAGGCCTTAAATTCAAAAAGTCTTCCGACATCGTTCCGGCCGCTAAAATAACAGATGCCGTCAAACGCAACTCCGAGGCTGAATCGAACGCCTATGACGAAAACGACGGCGATGAGGACGATGACGACATGAAAGATGTTTTCCTTCCCGCCATGGCGGCAATGGGCGTTTTCATAACGGTGCTGAGCGCGCTTTATTATGTCGCTGAAAGTTTCTCCGGCGGACCCCATCAGCACGGCAAAAAGAGCGTTTTCACCTTCATCTATTCAGCGGCGAAATATCTCGCGGTGTTTATCGGCACAGTGGCGGTGGTTCTTGTATATAAAAAGGTATCTGACAGGGAAGGAAACTAGCCTTTAGGTAACAGAGAACAGAGAATAGTTGATGATTTTTGAAGAATTAAATAAAAGAAAGTTTTGATAAATTATCGTGAAACATTAAAACGATTGGCCTGTTTTAATAATTTTTAACTGAAGTTTATATTTATAACGGTTCATGATAATTTAATTTTTAATTCAATTAAAAAAAAGCCGCCCCGAAATTTTCGAAGGCGGCTTTTTATTATCGCGAATTAATTTGAACTATAGTAAACGAAATTAATTGGTTGACATGTAAGGCCGGCAAAAATTTTTCGGAGCGAAGCCTCCGCAGGCGCCTAAGGCGCCGAGGACCAGCGAGCGGAGAAAAGATTTTTGTCGGCCGCAATA
>Ga0209212_1001564_pt1 | contig 36480 bp, 26 predicted proteins | sample RifGroC2_FD_183996 | JGI IMG/M metagenome (GOLD analysis project Ga0209212, IMG submission 183996) | Groundwater microbial communities from Rifle, Colorado, USA - Groundwater C2 (SPAdes) (version 2) | ecosystem: Environmental > Aquatic > Deep subsurface > Groundwater | place: Rifle, Colorado...
TTGGACGTGTATGAAAAGATAGTGCGACATGAGACGACACTGCAGACTTGGTAGCAGCAAAATAAACCTAAAGGAGGTCTGGCCTGCGGGCTGCCCCTTGGGTAACATTCTTAATTGATTTGACAGGGGCCGGGCCTTGCGCCGCCCGCGCTAAAGATTTTATAATCTGCCTATGGATTACCTTATACCCTCTTTGCCGGAAACGGTCAGGCTGGCGGAAGCCGCGGGCAATTTTAAACTGGCCCGCGCGCTCCTGGATAAACTGCTGGCGGGGCCGCTGCCGCCGGGCCTGGCCGCCAGGCTGGAGTTCGAAACGGACCGCCTGGAGCGCATACGCGAAGCCTACCCCTACGACCGGGCCGCCGCGCTGAAGATACTGCGCGCCCGCCTGAAGAATTTCAGGAATTCAGAACTGGACGGCTGGATAAAAGCGGGCTGGGCCGCGCCCAGGACCATAGGCGGCAAAGAGAGGTTCATGGCGGCCTTCGCCTCCAATATAATCTTCTGCGGCGGACGCGCGCTAAAAAAAAGGCTCAAGGACCAGGACAAAGCCGGCGGGGCCGGGCTTAAAAAGCTGCTGTCCCGCGTGGACGAACTTATTTCCGGCGCCGCGCCGGCTAAATACCGGGCGCGGGCCCGCGTCACGCTGACGCTGAAGACCGCGCCGAAGGAAACCGTCCGCTGCTGGCTGCCTTTCCCCAGGGTGGGAGACCAGGTGTCGTCGGCGCGGCTGATCGCGGCCTCGCATAAGCGCTACAGGCTGGCCAAACCCGGCGCGGAACACCGGACGATATATTTTGAAGGCAAGGACAGGAAGTTCTTCGCCGAGTTCGAATACGAGATATCCGAATGGGTGCCGGGAAGCAGGACCGCCGGCCCCGTGCCGGCCGCGGCGCGGAAATACCTGGCCGAGGAGCCGCCGCATATAGTCTTCACGCCTTATGTAAAAAAGCTGGCCGCTGAAATAACCCGCGGGGAAACAGACGGCTACAGGAAAGCCGGCAGGATCTACGACTGGCTGACCGCCAATTTAACCTACAACTACACCCTGCCCTACGGCATCTTCGAGAACATCTCCGAGCATGTACTGACTAACCTGAAGGGCGACTGCGGCTTCCAGGCCCTGGGCTTCATCACGCTGTGCCGCGCGGCCGGCGTGCCGGCCAAGTGGCAGTCCGGCTGGGTGGCCAGGCCGGACAGGGCCGGCTTCCACGACTGGGCCATGTTCTACGCGGGCGGCTGGCGCCCGGCCGATATTTCCTTCGGCACCGGCAGGCGCGCCGCCGGCGAGGAGGCGCGCTGGCGCTTCTATTTCGGGAATCTGGACGCAGGCCGCATGGTGGCCAACTCCGAGATGGGCGCCCCGCTCTGGCCGCCCAAGAAATTCTGGCGCAGCGATCCCACCGACAACCAGCGGGGCGAAGTTGAAAACGCCTCGGGCAACCTCTACCAGGACAAGTTCAGCACCAAGATAAAACTGCTTAGTTTCGAGAAAGTGGGCTAGCACCCCAGCACGAAGGCGCGGTCGGCCCAGATCTTCTCCATGGACTGCCGGGGCGAGGGCCCCGGCGCGTCCAGGCCGCGGGCTATCACGCCCAGCAGCTCCACCAAGCCGTGGAAATCCGAAACGGAAACGTACTCCTGCCCTGGCCGCGCCTTCCTCCCCTTCGCCACGCCGTCCAGATCGGCCATGTTGTGATAATTGCCCAGCGGCAGGCACAGGCAGGTGGAGCGCAGGCCGTAGAAAGAGAAGGCCGAGGCCTCGCAGACCCCGCCGGGCATCAGCTTGCGCTGGAATTTAAAAGCCGGGTTGGCCTTTTGGTAGGCGGCGGCCGCGTTGGAAACCAGGTTGGTCAGCTCAGGGGTGAACACGCTCATCCGGTCGCCCACGCGCACAATAGGCCCCGCCCCTATGGGCGAATCGTGCGGGAAGCTGCGCGAGCATTCCAGGCAGATCAGCCGCGCGTTCTTCGGGATGGTCCCGCCCCGCGCCGCGCCTATGGCGCCCACGAAGCCCACTTCCTCCGCCCGCGTGAACAACAGCGCGACATGGCCGAGCCTTTTATCCCGCGAAATTTTTTCATAAGCCGTCAGCGCGGCCGCCACCGCGGCCAGGTCGTCGCAGGCCTGCGTATAGGCCACGCCCTTCTTCACGGCGGCCGGCGGGAATTTCCAGCGCCCGATGCAGTCTGACTTTATTTGCGGCGCCTCGGAGGCCAGGCGGGCCAGCGCGGTCTTGAAGGGCTTGGCCGCCGGGTCCAGCGAAACTATCTTCGCGGGGCGGCTCCGCTTCAGCTCAGGGTCGAAGATCTCTATGACCGCGTCCTTGAAATACGCGTCCTGCACGCCGCCGCGGAATTCCAGCTTAACCTCGCGCGCCTTAACGGCCAGGACCACAAAAGCGGGATGGTCCATGTGCGCCGTGATAAATAGCGGCGCAGTTTTGCGGCAGGCCCGCTTAAAATCTTTCCGGCGGACTACCAGGTTGCCGCTCGCGTCGCGGTCAAGCGCAAGGTTGCGCCGTTTCGCCACCCAGTCTTCCACCAGGCCGATCGCGGCCCCCTCGTGCCCGGCCGCCACCGGCAGGGAGGTCACTTCCAGCAGAAATTTTTCGCGCGCCCGGAGTTCCGAAGCCTTAACCTTTTTCATATGCGCTCCTTCGTTCAATAACCGGCGAAAGCTATGTCCCCCGCGTCGCTGGCGGGGTTTTCGCCGTAAGCCGCCTGGTCCAGCGGTACAGCACCGCCGTCGTCCTTGCCGTCGGGTCCGATACTGTAAACCGCGAACCTGCGCCCTGCCTTCGCGTAACTGAGCGGCGTCCAGTTATTGAAAGTATCCGTGGGCACCTCGGCGAGATACGCCGGCACGAGCGCCGCCAGCGACTCGGGCAGCCTCCGGGTCGCGCGCTGATAGCGCTTCACGCCCAGAGCGGCGCGCAGTACGTGCAGGGCATTGTAGGCCACGTGGTACCTGGGGACTACCTTGCCGTACGAGGGCGTTTCCACCTCTTCGAATTTGGCGAAAACCGCGAAGACCATGCGCTCTTTGGCTTCGGGGCCGGCGAAGACCCAATCCTTCAAGGAGGCCAGGGGCCCACTGTTGGCGTGCGCCGCCACGTCGGCGAGGTGGCGCTGCTTCTGCTGCTCCACGCGGGTAGAGGCCACCGCGGCGTCGTTAGCGTTGAAAGCGGCGACGAAGGCCTGCGCCCGCTCGTCTTCGGCGGCCGCGACCCTCCGGTGCACCAGTTCGTAAAAGTCGCCGCCCTGCAGCCGCTTCATCGCCCTCCGCTTCAGGAAGGGCAGTTTTTCTATCTCCAGGGCCATCTTTTCCGGGTTCAAAGCCGCCTTGAAAGTCGCCTTCCTGATTTCCGCTTCCTCCAGCATGGCTCCCCGCATGAAATCCTGGCTGGCCGCCGCGGCGTCCAGGCGGGCCGCGAGTTCGGCCAGGTAGGCGGGCGCGGCCCCGTCGCCGCGCAGGCTGTCGGACAGGAGCGGGAAAGCCTTCTGCAGGCACAGCGCCTGCACCAGGGCGCTCATCATGGCCCCGGCCTTCTGCGCCGACAACTGGGAGAGGAAGCCGGCCGCCGCCAGCAGGTCCTTTTCCGCCTCGCCGGCGCGCTCCCTGGCGTAATTGACCTTGGCGCTGATAAGCAGCAGGCGGTACAGGCCAAGCTGCGGCCCGAAATTAGGCATGGGCGACGAGGCGGCCGGCTGTTCAGGCCTGGCCATCAGCAGGTAGCCGTCGCTGCTTTCCCGCGCGGCCTGCCTGAACAGCTCCAGCGCCGGGGCGTTGGCTTTCAGCAGTTCGGCGACCCGCGCGCTCTTCGCCAGGGCCGCCCCCGGCTGGGCCAGCAGCGAATCCAGCTCCACGGAACTTTTTCCGTCCAGGCCGGAAGCGGCGACCGCCTCGGGGTAGCCGGCCGCCGCGGGCGTGCCCAGTCCCAAAATCAAGATCAGCGCCAATATTTTCATAATTTGTTCCTTCCCGGAAATATTCTACCTATTTTACGGCGGGCGCTTTTTTTCAATTTGTATAATGTCTTCATGAAACGGAATCACTTTTATATTATTTTCTGGAGCCTGGCCTGCCTGGCCGGTTTCCGCGGCCTGTCTGAAGCCGTGAAGGCCCCGGCGGACAGCCTGCCCGAGGTTTACTTCTCCAAAGAGATCTCGCGGACGAAGGTTAAAGCCGTCTACGACAGGCTGAACTTCAAGCCTAAAGGCCAGCTGGGGGTCAAGGTGCATTTCGGCGAGGACGGCAACGAGAACTATATCCCCCCGGCGCTGCTCAAAGACCTGGTCACCGGGCTCAAGGGCACCTTCGTGGAGACCAACACCCTCTACGGCGGCTCGCGCTCCGATTCCAAGACCCATATCGCCACCGCCAGGAAGCACGGCTGGGGCTACGCGCCCATAGACATCCTGGACACCGGCGGCGAGACTGCCGTGCCCTACAAGGGCAAATATTTCAACAAGGTCTATGTCGGCAAGGGCATGGCGAAGTACGGCTCTTTCCTGGTGATCTCCCACTTTAAGGGCCACGGCGGGGCCGGCTTCGGCGGCGCCCTGAAAAACCTGGCCATGGGCTTCGGCTCGCCGACGGGCAAGAAGGCCCAGCATTCCGGCCAGTACCCGACGATAAACAAGAAGTGCACCAAGTGCGGCATCTGCCCCAGGAACTGTCCGGTGGGCGCGATCGGCGCGGATTACGTCATCGACCGCAAGAAATGCATAGGCTGCGGCAAATGCGTGGAGATCTGCCCCTTCGAAGCCATAGACTCCGCCCCGGCCGCCACCAAGGGCGTGGCCTTCCAGGAAAAGATAGCGGAATACGCGCAGGGCGTCACCGCCGGAGGGAATTTCGCCTACATCAACCTGCTGATGAATATTTCGGCGGCCTGCGACTGCCGCGCCGGGGCGCCGGCCCCCTTCATGGGCGACGTGGGAGTACTGGCCTCCAACGACCCGGTGGCCCTGGACCAGGCCAGCTTCGACCTGGTGAACAAAGCCGCGGGCCTCGAAGACGCCTTCAAGCACGAGACCGGAGTCTCCGGGGTGCGCGCGCTGGAATACGCCGCCGCCCTGGGCCTGGGCAAGCGCCGCTATAAACTGGTAGAACTTAAATAGCGAAAGATTGACCCGTAAAAGACGCAAATCCAGCGATGATCATAGTAGCCGGGGCTAAAAACTTCAAAGAGGCCGAGTGGCTGTTCGCCAACGGGGCGGCCGAGGTCTACTGCGCCCTGGCGGACCTGCCCAACCACCGGCGCTCCTCGCTGTCGGTGGGCAGCGAGGCCGAGCTGCTGCGCATAACCGCGCTGGCCCGGAGAAAGGGCAAGAAGGCCCTGCTGCTGGTGAACGAAGCCTGCGATCCGGCCAAATACCCGCTGCTCGCGCGACGCGTAAAGAGACTGGCTGAGCGTGGCATAGGCGGCGCAGTGGTGAGGGAGCCCTCCATACTGGAGCTGCTGGCAGGCGCCGAAATAAAGGCGGACCTGATACTCAGCAGCCTGGCCCTGGCCTTCAACCCCGCGGCGCTCGAATATTTCATGCGCTTCGGGATAAAGAGGGTGATCCTCCCCTTCCAGCTGCCTCCGGCGCAGGCCGCCGGCCTAATCAGGAACAGGTTCGGCCTGGAAACGGAGATGTTCTACTACGCCAGCCATTTCTGCCAGAACGTGGACCCGCTCTGCCGCTTCTGCGATTCGAGCGGGGATTACAAGCCCTGCAAGATAGCCCTCGGCAACTTCCGCATGCCTTCGCCCGGCATGGACGCGATGGCCGACCTCCTCTACGACGGTCATAAGGCCGGCGTCAAATACCTGAAGATACCGAGGACGCTGGATTTCGAAGGGATGAAGAAGTTCCTGGCCGACGCGAAAGAGCTGAACGGCCTGCTGGAAGGCGGGATCTCCCGCGCGCGCTTCAGGGCCCGGCACAGGAAAGTCTACGCGAGCGGGAGGGTGTGACGAAAACCGGGATAACCCTGAACCCCAGGACGCTGGCTTCCTGCCGCGGAGCGCGGGCGGACATGGTCTACTTCGGCAGCGAATTCTGCCAGAACCTGCTGCCGACTCCGGCCCAGTTCAAGAGGGCCCGGGCGCTGGCCGGCAGGCCGGTGGCGCTGGCCACCCCTTTGCTGACGGGGAACGCGCTGGCCGCCGTCGAGGCCGTGCTGCGCGCGCACCCGGCCGGGCAGGGCAGGCTGGAAGTGGTAGCTAACGATTTCGGGCTGATACACCTGGCCGCCGGAAAATACGCGGACAGGGTCTCGCTGTCGGTGGGCCGGGTGCTGGCAGGCTATCTTAAATCCTCGCCCAACCCTTTCCTGGCTAAATTTTTCAGGGAGCACGGCATAAGCAGGCTGGAGGCCGACAGGCCGGAAACGGTAGAGCGGTTCTCCCGCTTCGGCCGCCTCTCCTTCAGCTACCACGCCGCCTACACCTGCGCCGGCGTTACCCGCTTCTGCCCCTGGGAAAAACTCTGGACTGGCGAGCGCTGCCGCTACTCGTGCCAGCGCGGCGCCAGGAAGTTGGAGAGCCGGCTGCTGCCCGAGACTCTTTACCTGGTGAACGCCGCCTACTTTACGGCCGGCGTAAAACCCGGCGGCGGCCGCATAGACAGGCTGGTCGGCGCCCTTTAGCCTCCATTCCCCCGTGGTTTTATCAGGCGAGCTTTTTTATCAGCTCTTTGGCTCCCGGATAGCGCTTCAGCAGCGCTGCGCGGTCGCCCAGCTCCAGGTCGGAGAACTCGAAGCCCGGCGCCACGGTGCAGCCCACGAAAGAAAACTCTGTCCCCTTTTCGGGATAAGCGCCGAACCAGCAGCCGGCCGACACCGCGTGCTGCGACAGCTGTCCGGCCGCGGCGTCAGGCCCCAGGGTCACGCTCTCCGTCCAGCCGTCGGGCAGGATCTGCGCCACCGTCAGCGGCCCGCCCAGGTAAAAATGCCAGAGCTCGTCGGACTTGATCCGGTGCAGCCGCGATTTCTGGCCGGCGGGCAGCAGGAAATAGATGGCCGTGGACAGGCTGCGCCCGTCGGCGGTCTTTTCTTCGGACCTGTAGCCCTCCCTGAAATAACCGCCCTCTGGGTGAGGCTTCAGGTCATAGATCCTGATCAAGTCCGCGGCGGTTATGTTTTTCATAAGAGTTTCCTCCAACCGCAAGCGCCTTCGCGCACGAACTGTCCGCTCATATTTACCTCGTTATCTCCACGCTACCGCCGGCGGTGCGGCCGAAGACTTCGGGCTCGTACATGCCCTCGGCCAGGGCCGAAGGCCAGTAGTAGGCGCCGGGCGAGGTGGCCTGCACCACATAGGAATACTTGTGCTCTCCCGCCGTCAGGTAATCGGCGAAGATCTGGATGCGGTCGTCGTAGCGCTCGGCGCGCTCGAAACCGCCCCAGCCGCCGCCCCGGCTTTTTTTGGCCAGGGCGCGGGCGTCCTCGGAACTTTCAACCGCGAACTCGGTGTTGACTATCTCGAAGCCGGCCGGCACCGGGCCGTTCACGGCCACGAAGGTTCGGTCCTGCGGCGTCTTCATCGTGATGGTCACCACGGCGCGCGCGCCGGCCCTGAACACCTTGCCGCCGTCGATGGGGCGCATTTCACGTCTGATTTCCAGGCCTTCGGCCGCCGGCTTGTCCCGCTTTTCGGGTATAAAGCCCATGCGCACCGAGTAATACAGCCGCCCGGAGCCGGTTTTGGAGAACAGCAGCTTCGCCTCGCCGCCCTCGCCGAACACCAGGCCGAAGGGATAGCGCCCGGAGGCGGAAGCCAGCCTCCGGCCGGAGAACTGGTCCTCCAGCAAGAGCCGCAGCGGGCTGTCTATGACCGAAACTTCGGCCTTGAAGTCCGGAGGCTCGCCCTCGTAGCGGCGGTAGAAGGCCTCGAAGGCCCTCAGCGCCCAGGCGTTCTCCTGCGTAGAGCGCCACCGTCCCTTGTTCTTCTTCTCGGTGGTCAGCCACTTCACGGCCTTCTCGTCGCCGGGGAAGCCGCCCTGCGCCTGCAGCAGGGCGTCCAGCATCACGGCGGTGGTCTTTACCGCCGTATTATGTATCCACGGCATGCTCTCGCCGTCCTCGAAATGCAGCTGCGTCGGGGAGTAGCGCGCCTGGCTCATTATTTCAGCCGACAGTTTTTTGGCCGCCCGGGCGTCCACGCCCAGCAGGGCCGCCGCCTTCACCATGTAGGCCTTGGCCAGGTAGGGCACCTGGGCCCGCTTCGCGTAGAGCTGGTTGAAGTAGGCGGTCATGTTGCGGCCGTACATGGCCAGCGCGTAGACCGCGTAGGCCCGCGCCGCATAATCCTCGCTGGCGCTGTAGGGATAGGCCCAGTCGGTCTTTTCCAGCGACAGGTATTTCTCCAGCCAGTCGGCGTTGCGCTTGAGCACCACGGGGTCCGCGCTGTAGCCAGCCTTCAGGCCCAATACGGCGGCCTCCAGCGCGTAGGCGCTCAGGTAGGGGTCCGGCTTTATGCAGCCGCCGGGCCAGTAGCAGAAGCCGCCGGCGGGGTGCTGGAAGTCGGGCAGCCGGTCGAAGACCTTCTGCACCTCGGCCTTCAGTGTTCCGAGGGAGCCCAGGCCGAAAGTCTCCACCAGCTCCGCGCCGGTGATGACGGGCATGGAGCGGGAAAGCTTCTGCTCCAGGCAGCCGTAGGGATATTCCAGCAAATAGCGCGCGCCCTCATTGAGTCCGGTCAGCGCCGTCGGGGAGATCTCCAGGGCGATATCGCCCGGCGCGCCGGGGTAGGGCCGCAGCAGCGCCTCTTCAGACATGCTCTTCTCCGAAACGCCGCTGGTGGCGGAGTATTCCGCCGGCTCCCGGTTCTTCACCGGCAGCGCCCATTCCAACCCGTCGGTTTCGCCGCCGGCTGAAGCGCGGAACCGGAAGGTAGTGACGCCCGGTTTTTCAGCGGAGCAGTTCCAGATTATCTCCGCGGCCTTGCCGCTGGCCACCTCGGCCTCGCGGGCGGCGGCGCCTGTCACCGTTATTCCCTCGCCGGATGTTTCCAGCAGGACGCTCACTTTGGCCGCGGCTGGCGAGTAATTATGCGCCACCACGCCGCATTCGAAAGCGTCGCCAGTCCGGGCCAGCCGCGGCATGGACGGCCGCAGCATCAGCGGCTTGGAAACGGTCAGCGAGGTCTCGCCGGAGCCGAAGCGCTTGCCCGAGTTGGCCACCGCCATCAGCCGGAAGCGGCTCAGGTTGTCGGGCAATTTAAACGAGACAGAGGCTTTGCCGTCGGGCCCCGCCTTCACCGCCGGGTTCCAGTAGGCCGTGGGCACGAAGTTGGAGCGCAGATCCACGCCGGCCAGGCCGGCCCCGCCGCCGCCGCCGCGGGCCTCGCCCTTCTCGCCGTAATTGCGCTGGCCTATCACGTGCAGCCGGGAATCCGTGGTGAGCACGTTCAGCGGCCGCGGCCCGTAGAAGGCCGAGAATATGTCCGGCGTGGCGTAGCCGGTAAGGCTCAGCACGCCCTCGTCCACCGCGAACACCGTCAGCTCGGCGGCGGCCGGGCCGCCGTCCTCGCCCTTCACCAGCAGGTCCAGCTTAACTTCCTGGCCCGGGCGGTAATCGGCCTTGTCGGCCTTCAGTTCCAGGGCCAGCCGGCGCCCCGCCGGGCTTACCCGGAACGAGAGGTAGCCGAACTTGGCCTGCGGCTTGGACAGGTCCTTCTCGCCGTCCTCGGCGTATTTCTGCTCGGCCGCGCGGCCCTTCAGCAGGATCACGCTGATATAGGCGTTCGGAAGATATTTTTCCTTTATCGGCACGGTGATAAAGTCCGCGCCGCCTTTGGTGGTGGTGAGCCAGCGGTCCAGCACGCCCTCGCGCTCCACGGTCACCAGCGCCTGCGCCTCGTCGTAGGGCGACTTCACCATGATCTTAGCCGTCTCTCCGGGCTTGTAGTCGTATTTTTCAGACACCAGTTCTATGATGTCCGAGTCCTCGCGCGCCCACCAGGCGTCCCCGCCGCCGAAGACGTAAAAGCTGAAAGAGGTGGCGGTCTCGCGGCCTTCCTCGTCTTTGCCGGACACGCTGAGGATGTAGTAGCCGCCCTCGGCGGGCGTGAAGGCCCTGTTCTCGGCGGCAGCCGCCGCCGTAAAGGCGAAGGTGGAAACCACCGTATCCTTGACCTCGCTGATCCATTCCAGCCGCCCGCCCAGGCCGGCCCGCTGAGTGCTGAGCCACTGGCGTTTTATCAGCTTACCCGCGCCGGACAGACCCCCGGCCGGGGAGCCGTCGGGCCGCACCGCGACGATCTCGGCGCTCCAGGGCCGGCCAGCTTCAGCGAAACCGCCGGAGGCTTTTACGCCGAAATACAAGTTGGCCTTATGAATGAAGGCCGAGGCGCGGCCGAACAGCCGCTGACGCTCGGGATCGGAAACGCCGGCCTCGAAAGAGGCGCGCAGCGCGTTGCCAGAGCCGCCGTAGTTTTTATCCAGCTGTACTTCTATCTCCGCCTTGCCCTTGCCGTCCAGTTCAACGCCGCCGGAACCGGCCAGCCTGTCGAAATGTTCACCCCGGAATTCGCCGCCGAAACTGTAGCCTTCCCTGCCCGGCGGCTCGTAATGAGTGCTCTCCAGCCGCAGCGTCCAGTCGGCCCGGCTGCCGGCCATGGGCGCGCCGAACAGGTACCAGCCTTCCGCGGCCGCGCGGAATTTGTCCCCGGCCAGGTAAGACGCCTCCAGCGAGCGCGCCTTAACCTCGAAGACCGCCGGCTTGAACTCTTCCACCCGGAAGGTTTCAGTGAACAGGAAAGGCCTCTCTTTGCCCCGGTAATTCCTGTATTCGTCTTCTTCGCTGCCATCTACGGCGCGGACCGAAGAAGGATCATCCTCGTAAGGCTCGGCGGCCTCCAGCGTCCAGACGCCGGTAGGGGCGGCCTCGGATATTTTATAGGCGTAGTCGAAAGAAGAGAACTCAGCGCTGACCGGCACCGTGGCTTTGAAAACCCTGTTGCCGCGGGAATCTGTTATGGACAGCTGGACCACGGGCAGGTCCAGCGCGGCCCAGTCGCCGCCGTCCAGCTTGCGGCCAAAGCCTTTGATGTCCACGGCCTCGCCGGGGCGGTACACGCCGCGCTCGGTGAACAGGGCCGCGGCGTAGCGGCGCGGGCGCGGGAACTGGTCGTAATTAACCGAGAAGCGCCAGGGCTCTACGCCGCCGGTCCAGCGGCTGTTCATTACCGCCGTGCCGTTCTTGTGTTTGGCGAACACCCAGACGGCGGGCCGCTGCCAGCGCGGCCAGTCGGTTATGCCGAGCTTCAGCCAGCCGGGCGCGTCGGCGAAGCCCTGCTTGTCGGTGGTCCCGGTCCAGAGCACTTTATTATTGTCGTCGCGCATCTCTACGGGTATCCCCGCGGCGGCGCGGCCCGTCTTGAGGAAGCTGGTCCAGATAAGGGTGGAGTCCTGCGAGCTCTTGAGCGTCAGGCCGACGCGCGTTATATTGTCCAGCGCGCGGTAATCGCTGCCGTGCGGCGCGGGCGTCCTGAGAAAGCCGAAGCCGCCGCCCTCGGGGCCGAACCCGTCGTGCTCCAGGAAGGTGAGCAGCCGGGAGTTGCGATCGTTTTCGGTGGGGCTCCAGGATTTCTGCTCCGCCGTATCCACCAGCGCCTCGTTGCGCATATGGCCGAGCATGAACGGTATAAGGTTCTCCTGTCCGACGCGCCCCTTCAGCAGGTTCAGCGCCGGGGCGTTGACCGCCGTGAAGGGATGCCGCGCCGGGAGATAGCCTTCAAGTATGCCGAAGCCAGTCGGCATCTCCCAGTAAGGGCAGTAATCCAGCGGGCCCAGCGAAAACTCCAGGGCTTCCCCCAGTTTGTTGCCGAAAATATCGGCGAATTCAGGAGAGAGCTTAAAATCGTAGACGGTTTCGGCCTTGAACAGCTCATAGGGCAGCTGCAGCCGGGCTATGCGGGCATGCTGGTCGCCATAGCTCTGGCGGCCGGCCTCTTCAGGCCGCAGCGGCGGCATGGCGGAAGAAGGGCTCACCGACATGTGCGCGTAGAGTTCGGAATATTTCACCGGGTTGGAAAAGCCGAGGCTGAAAGTCTCCGGGAGGCAGGCGTTCTTCGGGCTTTCCTTGAGGAAGAAGCTGAAATACGGCTCGAAGTTTATCTCCTGGCCCTGCGCCAGGCCCAGGCTGCCCTCCGCGGCCGGCGTGCCGGCGCGGAAACGCAGGGTGTAGGCGTGGTCGGGCTTGAGTTTCTCGGCGGGGCGCACGGCCAGTACCGTGCCGGTGGAGATCCCCTGCCAGGGGTAGGGCCAGATCTTTTTAACTTCCTCGTCTTTGGCCAGGCGCACCCCGGCCAGCACCGCCCGGGTCTCGTTCTGCGGGGACCGCTCTTCCAGCACCACCGTATCCCTGGCCCTGGCCGAAGACATGGGCAGATTGAAGGCGGCGTAGAGCACCGTGTCCAGCGGCAGCCAGAGCTGCCCGTCGTGGGGCGCGCTGGCTTTTATGGCGGGCCGCACGGTCTCGAAGAACCACTCGGTGTCCTCTCCCAGCGCCTGGCCGCCGTAGGCGAATCCTCGCTTTATGCGCGCGGCGTAAAGCGAGGCCGTCCGCAGCGGCGCGGCCGGCTCGAAGGCCACGGTCTGGGTACCCTGCCAGCGGCAGCGGCCCGCCAGGGGCTTTATGTCCTTGAAGTCCGCCAGCGCGGCCGAAGTATAATCCTCGTACTTCTGCTGCCCCGGCAGGAAGTCCTTTATCTCGAAGACTTCAAGCGGGCAGGCCTCGCCCATTTTCCCGGCCGAGCTCAGCGCCGCCATGGGCCGGTTGAAGGTGGCCGTAATCGCCCGGGAAGCGTTCATGTCCGCGGTCGGGCCGTGCGGGGTTTTGGAAACCACCAGGACCTGCGCCGCCGCCGGCGCCGCCAGGACCGCCGCGCAAAAAATGGAAATGATTGTTTTTTTCATAGGGCCCCTCTAAGTCTTCAATTCCTATTATATAAAAGGACGCGCTGGGCGGGTAAAAAAGCGCCCTTACGTTTTTTAATATAATAAATTTATGAGATTAATCCTTTTTCCCCTGCTTATCCTGCTGCCCTTCAACCTTTTTGCCAAGGCGGTAAAGAAGCCCGAGGCCAATATCGAAAAGCGCCAGGCCCCTAAGAACGCGGAGGCGCCTGTCATACTCACCACCGCCGCGCCGAACTTCTGCCTGTTCGGCGGCCAGTCCGGCAAGGCCCACCACGGCGAGGCGTCCTTCATGTCCGTGGTCTGGAAGAACGACGTAATCTACGTCGGAGAGACCCACGACCAGCCCCTGGACCACGCCGCGCAGTACGAGGCGCTGAAAGCCATGAAGATAGCCCGCGGCTCCAGGATAGCCGTAGGCTTCGAGATGCTCAACCAGACCCTGCAGCCGGTCCTGAACGACTATGCCGAAGGCAAGCTGACCGAAGCGGAATTCCTGGCGAAGATCGACTGGCAGAAGGAGTGGGGCTTCGACTACGCCATGTACAAGCCGCTGTTCGACTTCATAGTGCAGAACAAGCTGCGCGCCATAGCCCTGAACGTGCCCAAGAAGGTGGTGGGGAAGATAGCCCGCACGGGCCTGGAGAGCCTTACGCCGGAGGAGAAGCAATACCTCCCGGAAAAAGTGGAGATAACCCAGCATAAGAAATACAACGATTACCTCAAAGCCACCTTCGGCGGCCACGGTTCTTCCCCGATGGCCAAGATGTTCACCATGGAAAATTATCTCGCCTCTATGGCCGCCTGGAACGAGGGCATGGGCGCGCGCGTGGCCGATTTCCTCACCCTGAACCCGGGCTACGCCGTGCTGGTCATAGCCGGCAACGGCCACCTGCTTTACAACGCCGCCATACCCGCCTCGGTCAAAGCCCGCGTCAAAGACGTGCGCCAGGCCTCCTTCTACACCGAGAACGCCGAAAAATGCCCGGAGACCATGCCCAAAGAACACAAGGACATGGCCAACTACGTGTGGTACATCAACCACCCGCCCAAGCCCGAGCCCGCCCCCGCGGCCAGCCCCATGCCGTCCCTCAGCACCACCACCCTTTCACTCCCCCCCTCTACCTCCCCAGTGCCGGGGAAGTAGCGTAAGAATGGCTCTTTCATATCGGGCGGCCTAGCGCAGGCGAATAGAACTGCAGGTTTGTGGGGCTGGCAGGGGTGTTATTCCCCGAACCCTGGAAGATGGGAACCGTTGCGCGGTTCCCCCCCTAGCACTTTAGTCTGTTCCTTCAGCTCTTTGGATTTTCCTGCGTGAAAAACTCCGACTCACGCACTAAAGTGCTGGGGCCCCCCCTTCCCCAAAGGGTTCGGGGAACAACACCCCTGCCGCCCACGGCTTCAGCAGGATTTTCAACTGCGAGAGTTGCGTCTACGAGATACGGAGGGGGCCGGCCGGGGAGGGGTTCCGTGCGACTTTGGGGAAGGGGGTCCCGCCCTTAATTTCCCAAAGGGCGGGGGGAACCGCGCAACGGTTCCCCTCTGCCCAGGAGCACGGGGCCCCTCCCCGGCTGGCACCCGACTGGGCTTCTCGCGGATCCACTTCGGCGGATTTACTTCGAATGAAAAAAATATTCGGCAGCTACATGGAAGGGTACAAGTCCTTTCACCCGGACGCGAGGCGGTTCCTGGTGCTGTCTTTTTTGCAGGCCTTCGCCGCCAATATCTTCGGCCTCGTCTTCAACCTCTACGTACTGGAGCTAGGCTACACCCGCGACTTCCTCGGCACCCTCGGCGCCATCCCCGGCCTCACCATCGCCGCCCTCGCCATCCCGCTGGCCCTCTTCTGCTCCGGCCTCTCCGCCCGCAAGACCATACTCGCCGCCATGGCCTTAAGCCTCGCCGCCATGACCGGCATGAGCTTCTTCACCAGCCGCGCCGCCCTGATGCTCTTCTCCGTGCTCGCCGGCACCGCCGGCGCCCTGATGGCCATCACCGCCATGCCCCTGATGGCCAGCCTCACCTCCGACGAAGACCGCCAGCGCCTGTTCAGCGCGCAGTACGCCTCCTCCATGATAGCCGCCTTCCTCGGCAACCTCGCCTCCGGCTGGCTCACCGCCCTGTGGTCCGCGGCCCTCTATGGCGGCGCCGAAACCTCCGGCGCCTACCGCCTCACCCTGCTCACCGCCTGCATAATGCTGCTCGCCTCCGCCCCTTACGCCTTCGGGATGAAAGAGCGCAAGCGCTCCGGCCCCGCCAACGGCGCCGCGGCCTTCGCCGGCCTGGCCATCGGCCCCGCGCTGATGGTGCTGGCCCCGCAGCTCATCGTGGCCTTCGGCGCCGGCATGATCATTCCCTACCTCAATATCTTTTTCAAATCCGGCTTCGACCTGCCGGTGGCCGCCCTCGGCTACTGCATGGCCCTGATGCAGCTGGCCATGGCGGCCGGCGCCATGATAGGCCCGGCCACGGTGCGGCGCTATGGCCGCGTGCGCGCCCTGATAACCTTCCAGACCCTCTCCATTCCTTTCCTGGCCCTGATGGGCTTCTCCGGCGCGCTGCTGCCCGCCCTGCTGGCCGCCTTCGCCCGCACCATGCTGATGAACGCCGGCTGGCCCATCTACAGCGTCTTCATGCTGGACCATTTCCAGCCCGCCCAGCACCAGGCCGCCAGCGCCCTCTATACCACCTGCTGGAACCTGGCCAACAGCGCCGGCGCCCGCCTCAGCGGCCGCCTGCAGATGGACTTCGGCTTCACCCTGCCCTTCCTCATCACCATCACCTGCTACTGCGCCGCCACCCTGCTGCTGAGCCGCAAGTTCCTCAAAGAAGACAGCAAAAAGGCCGTCCTCCCGACGGCCATAAAAGAAGAAATAGAATAGGCCCGCCGAAGCGGGCCTATTTCAGCGCAAAGATCTTGCGCGGTTTATTTAGGCAGCGGCTGCGTCCAGACGGCGTAGCGCTCGCCGAAGGCGGACAGCGTCCAGCCCGCGCCGGGGTTCCAGCCCCAGTTCTTGCCGAGCTTCACCACCACCCGGCTGTTGTCGCCGTCTATCACGGCGGCGTAAAGCTCGTTGGTGGCCTCCAGTATGGCCATGCGGCTGGTGGAGTGCACACCGGCGGCCTTCCGGGTATTGAGCAGGGCCTGCAGCTTGCCGCGGTACTCGGAGCCCCAGTCGAAGAAATGCGGCCAGAACACCGACGGGATGCCGGGGTGGGTCAGGATATAGGCGTAGCCCATCAGCCGCTGCGTCTTGTACTCGGCCGAGGCGTTGGGCAGGAAGTTCACGTCGCGCGGGCTGGTGTCGTGGTTCTCGACGAAGGTCACGGACTTGGCCGGCCACCAGCCTATCATGCCGGAGGGGCGGTCGCCGTCCCGGAGCAGCTCGTAGCGCTCCGTCTCCACGGCCGAGACCAGGTTATAGCGGGTGGTAAAGTCGAAAACGGTGGCGGCGTTCCGTTTGTCCGGGGAACTGTCGGTGGAGTCTATCCAGTTGGCCAGCAGCTGGCGGTTGGCGTCGTAGAATTCGCCCACGGAGAAAACGGGCGCCGAGGCGGCGTCGTACATGCCGACGTAATGGCCCGGGTAGCCTTTCACCATGTCGTAGCGCCAGCCGTCGAAACCGACGGTGTTCTTGAGCCAGCGCAGGAAAACCTTGGAGTCTTCCTGCACCACGGGGGCGCGGTGGTCCAGGTCGCGGCAGCCGAAGTCGCCCTGGCCCTCGTCGTCGTACATGCTCTTGGGCGAGCCCTGCCATTCGTCGTTGCGGACTATCGTGGTGGTGGGCCAGTCGGGGTTGGTGTAGTCGGCCCAGTCCTTGGTGCCGTTGCGGTGGTTCAGCACGATGTCGGCCACCACCTTCACGCCGGCCCCGTGCATGGCCTTCACGGCGCGCAGCAGATCCTCTTTCTTGCCCCACTGGGAATCCAGGTTGTACCACTGGTTTGGATAGTAGCTGCCGTTGGAGACGGGCGGGAACCAGATCAGGTCGAAGCCGGCCCGGCCCACGTCGCCGGCCCTGTCGGCCAGCACGCCCCACCAGCCCTTCGGCGGATGGTACCAGTAATCGTCGGCGAACCAGTGGAAGCCCTGCAGCAGCACCAGCTTGCTGCGCTCGGTATCCACGCGCTGCTGCTTGCCGGGCTTGAAGACAGAATCGGAATAAAGCTTCCTGGCGTTGAGCCAGTCGGCGCGCGGCCTGTCCAGCGGGGAATTTTCCAGGCGGTCCGGCTGCGGCGAGGGCAGGGTGAATTCGTAAGGTCCGGCCTCGGTTCTCAGGAGGTCGGCGGCTGGCCCCGCGCTGAGGGCGGAAAGACCGGGAATCAATAGGATGGAAGCTGCTGAAAACAGTTTAAAAAAACCGGCTTTTGAACGCATGTCTTCTCCCCTTAACGCAGTCTACTATGACATTATAGTATACAGCACCCCGCCCGAACCGCAAGTACCTAAGGGCCTAAACCCCGCTGGGCCCCGGAAAGACCGGCTAGCAGGACACCAGGTCCACGCTGAAGGCGGCGTCATTGAGCACCAGGTTCAGCGTCTGGCCGGAGGCCTCGCCGTAGATGTAGTTGCTCTCCTGCAGGGCCTCGTTCCAGCGCTTGAACTCCTCGCGGTGCCAGGCCCATACCTCCACCTTGTCCGCGTTGCGCACCTCTTTCTTCAGCACCTCGCGCTGGCGGCGGCCGGCGGGCTCGTCTTCCTTCAGGATAACCAGCCGCCCGTCCTTTATGCGCCGGGCCACCTTGGTAAGCTTGTTCAGCGCCACGTTGCCGCACTCCACCCAGACCTTGATGCCGCCTATGCCGTCGGGCACCATCAGGTCGGGCACGAAGCCGATGTCGGCCAGGGCGTGGTCGGCCGGGCCGGGCTCCACGGGCTCGCCGTCGAAAAAGAGGATGGCCGCGGCCAGGCGCAGGGCCAGGTGGTCGTGGGTCTCCTCCTCGCTGCCGACGATGATGACGCGACGGGAGCCGCCGTTTATATTGAGTTCGCAGCGCAGGGTCATAATTTACATTCTTTCCAGCAGGGCCAGGGCCGCGGCGGCACGCCTGGCGGCCGCTCCCTTCATGGGCTCAAAGACATCGTCTTTAGGGCCGGGGCCGGAAAGCCTTATCCTGTACGGCTGGCCCAGTTTCCCGGTTATCAGGCCGTAGGCCGTGAGTTCGGCAAAATCCTCGGCCCAGGACTTGGAACCGTAAAGCGAAGCGAAGGGAGTGCCTGAAAAACCCTTGTAAACCCCGTAGGCGTCGGACACCTTGATCTTCGGCCCGCCGCCGAAGCCGTAGAAGGTCAGGCTGTCGCGGCTCCAGAATTCGTTGCGCGAAAAAGGCCGCGAATGAGAGTCCCAGACCTCCGTGAAAAGCCCCCCGTCGGGCCGGGCGGGCACGCGGCTCGCTTCCGGCTGGCTGGGATCCACCAAGGGCGTAACCCCGCGCATCTGGTCCACGGCGTGCGCCGCCTCATGAAAAAGAGCGTAGGCCAGGCCCTTGTATTTGCGGCCGGCGTCCACTGAAACGGCCCAGCCCGCGCCGGGGCTAAAGCAGCTGCTTTCCCTTTCGGTAAGGGTCTCAGACAAGGTCTGCCTGAAAGACGCCGGGTTCAGCGTCATGTGGAAATATAGTTTGCCCTTTTCGTCCAGCACCCAACTGACCATGCCGTTGCCCTGGAAGCCTTCCAGGAAGTACAGGCCGACGCAGCTCTCCCTGAACACGCGCTCGGCTACCGGCGGCATCAGCCTGAGGTATTCGAGCACCAGGGCCCGCTCTTCGGCGGTGGGCATATAGGATTTATAACCGGGGCGGCCGTCCATGAGCCGGTACTGCTCCAGCAATTTTTCCGGCATCGCCCCTATGCGGTCCTCGAACCGGACGGCCGGGTCATAACTGAAGGTTTCCAGCCTGCCCATCATTGGGATCTCGGCGGCCGGCTGTTTTTTAGAACAGGAGGCCACCGACAGCGCGGCGAACAGCGCCAGGGCCAGGGCCGCGGCCTTACTCATCCTTGTCCTCAGCTTCGCTCTCTTCGGCCTTGCTCTCTATAAAAAGCTTCATCACGCATTTGGCGCAGTCGAACTCCAGCCTGAAGCGGTGCCCTTCCCCGTCTTCCAGGTACAGCGGCTCCACCTCTTTGCCTTTCTTGCACAGGCCCAGCCGGCGGCGCAGGCAGTACTTCATGGTCATTAGCGGCTTGTTGGTCAGGTCCGCCCCGCCCTCGGCCGCCGGGCCGATCTCTTTCACGCCGTGCCGTTTGTAAAAAGCCGCGGCGCGCGAATTGAACACGTTGCCGGTATAGTCCAGCTTTTCTTCCGGGTACGGGAACTCGTTGGGAACGATCTTGGCCTGCTCCCGCTCGGGCGCGGGCGGGACCGCCCTCTCCAGCGCCGCCAGGGCCTCGCGGCGCAGATCGTTGAGCGCGGCTACCGGCAGGAAATAGGGCTTGGAAAGTTTCAGGTCCAGCGCCTCCAGCCAGAAATCGGTTTCGCCCAGCTTGGAAAGCTGCTTCTTTATGGTCTCCAGCGCCTGCTCGGCCTTCTGCGCCGGGGCTTTCACGCCGCGCCACCTGGCCTCCCCCGCCGCCCCCCGCTCGTCGGTGGCCTTCAGCACGAAGCCGCCTTCGCAATCCGCGAATTCCAGCTTCAGCGCCAGCTTGCGCTGCGCCGTGCCGTGCTCCACCGAGCGGATGAACTCTTTGTCGAGGTTGCGGTAGATCAGGGTGCCGTTCTCCATGCCCTTCAGGTTGTCGGCGCGCACGCGGCCTTCCAGGACGCCGTTCACGAACGAGCCGGCCAGCTTGCCGTCCTTGCCGAAATACGAGATGCCGTCTCCGGGATGCAGCTTCTCGGCGCAGTGCAGCCTGAAAGAACCCAGCCGCACGTCGGTGGCCGGACCCAGCGCTTCGCCGACGAATTTAGGGGTGTCGGGAGAGGCGATGTCCGAGGGGTTGCCGTCCATGAAATATTCGGTATAGCCCCGGTTGAAGGTCTTGGCCGGGTTGGGCTCGAAACTGATGACGCTTTTACCCAGTGAAGGGCGCGAGCAGCCTTTCTTCGCCAGCACCTTGTCCAGCTCGCGCCGGTAGTAGGCGGTGATGTTGCGCACATAGTCCCTGTCCTTGAGGCGTCCCTCTATCTTGAACGAGGTGATCCCGGCCGCGGCCAAATTGCCGAGCCTGCGCGAGAGGTTCAGGTCCTTCAGGGAGAGCAGATGTTTGTCGGCGCTGATCACCCCGCCGGCGGCGTCCTTCAGGGTGTAGAGCTTGCGGCACGGCTGGGCGCATTCGCCGCGGTTGCCGCTGCGGCCGCCGTGGGCGCAGCTGAGGTAGCACTGTCCGCTGTAAGAAACGCAGAGGGCGCCGTGCACGAAGAATTCCAGTTCTACGGAGGTCTGGGCCCTTATGGCCTTGATCTCGGCGAGGGTCAGCTCGCGCGCAAGGATTACGCGCTTGAAGCCGGCCTTCTCGAGGAACAGCACTTTTTCCGGCGTGGCGCTGTGAGCCTGCGTGCTGGCGATGAGCGGGATCGGGGGCAGGCCGCCCTCGAGCAGGCCCATGTCCTGTATTATCAGCGCGTCGGCGCCGGCCTCCCAGAGGGAGTGGGCCAGCTTGCGCGCCCGCGGCAGTTCCTCGTCGGAAAGTATGGTGTTGAGCGCGACGTATACCTTGGCGCGGTATTTGTGCGCGTACGAGGCCAGGCTGGCGATGTCGGAGACGCTGTTGCCGGCCGTAGCGCGCGCGCCGAAGCGCTCCGCGCCTATGTAGACGGCGTCGGCGCCGCAGTTCACGGCGTCAATGCCGCAGGCCAGGTCCTTGGCCGGCGCGAGAAGTTCGAGAGTGTTCATAGTGTTTCCTTAGTATGCCGACCACGGCCGGCCGTGCGTGTCCGGGTGCGTGCAGTCAATGAAGATCACCGGCGCCGACGGCACCGAGACCTCGTAGCCCCAGCCCCCGGTGTCGCGGGGCGGCTCGCCCCTGTAGACGGCGGCCGCCGCGGTCGCCCCGTGAGGGAAGCCGGTGAACCGCTCGTCCCAGAGCGGGGGCAGTTCTTTCAGGAACCCCTCGTCCCTGAGCGCCTCGAGCCTGGCCGGGTAGGCGCCTTTCACGGCGCGGTACTGCTCGGCCGCCGACCGCAGCGCGGCCAGACTGCTCTTGTTCTCCCCCTCCCCCACGTAGCGAAAAACGTCCACGGCCTTGGGCCAGATGGTCAGGGCGGGCAGGATCACGGCCAGGACTATCCAGCAGACCTGCCAGGCGGCCGCGGACTTCTCCGGGTAAACGCGGTCGGTCACTATGTCCCAGGTCTTGCGCCAGATGCGCCAGGTGAAGAAGAGCAGCAGGCCGGCCACGGCCGCCCCGAACAGCGCGTTCGGCAGCAGGCGCCACGCCACTCCCATGGGGAAGAACAGCACCCTGAGCAGCGTAGAAAGAGAGAACCCGGCGTAGATCAGCGCCAGCGCGCTTACCGGCAGCAGCCAGGCGGCGCGCAGCGCCAGCACCAGCCGCACATACTTGCGGGAGGGGCGCGGCGGGGGCTGGTCCTTCATACCGCGCCGCGCCCCGCCGGCAGGGCGGCGTAATTCGAGTCTATCCTGTAGTACTGGTAAGTGAGCTTCGCCACTTTAGCTATGAAATTCTTGGCCATGGTATAGTTCGCCGATTCGCTGGTCAGCACCGCTATCACGAAGTCGCCCCGCGGGGAGAAGACTATGCCCACATCGTGGCAGGACTTGCGCAGCAGGCCGGTCTTGTGGCCGATCTCCCAGCCGAGCGGCAGGCCTTTGCGCAGGCGGCTGCGGCTCTTGGTGTGCTTGAGCACGTCCAGCATGAACTCGCTGGCCTCCCGGCTCACCAGCTCGCCGGCGTAGATGCGCTCCATCAGCGAGCCCATCTCCCGGGCGGTGGTGTAGTTCTCGCGGCGCACCGGCCGGGAAGACAGGCTCATCCCTTCCGGGGTGATATTGGTCTGCTCGAGGCCCATCGCGGAGAAAGCGGAAGACAGGTAGTCCATCCCGACGGCGTCTATCAGCATCTTCGTGGCGGTATTGTCGCTCTCGGTGATCATCTTGTAGATGATCTCCATCACGCTCAGGCTGGTGCCGTCGCGCACCCACTTCAGCGAGCCCGACCCGCCCACGCGCCCGCCGCGCGTAAGCCTTATCTGGGTATCCAGGCTGAGGGCGCCGGCGCGGATCTTCTCGAAGACGGCGGCCATTATCGGCACCTTTATCAGGCTGGCCGAGGGAAATTTCCTGTCCGAATTGTAGTCCCAGGTTTTGCCGGTCTCGAGGTCCTTGATGTAGATCCCGACGCGGCCGCGGTAGGAACGGGATATCTTTTCCAGGTCCTCCACCATCTCCCGCCACTCTGCGTCCTTTATCGGGACCTCCACTACCTTTTTAGGCTCCGGCTGGGGAGCCAGGCTTTTGCTTATCAGCGTGCCGGCGCGCCAGACGGCGAAGCCCCCGCCCGCGGCAATCAGCACGGCCAGCACCAGCTTGCCCGCCAGGCGGTAATAGCCTCCCCCGCCCGGTTTCTGCGCCGGGGCGGGAGGGCTGTGGGGATGGTGATGCGCGTGGTGCTGCTGCAAGGTGTAATCCCCGGGAAGGGCTTACTGGACCTTCAGTTCCAGTTCTTCGCCCTCGCCCTTGTAATCCACTTTCAGGACGTCGCCCTGCTTCATCGAGCTGTTCAGGAGGAACTCGGCCATCGGGTCCTCCAGGAATTTCTGCACGGTGCGGATGAGCGGGCGGGCGCCGTAGTTCGGATCGAAGCCTTTCTTGACCAGGAAGGTCTTGGCCGCCTGGGTGATGGTGAACTTCACTCCCTTGGCGTCGAGCTTCTTGGTGACCTTCACCAGGCTGAGCTCCAGGATCTTCTCGGTGTCGGCCTCGGTCAGCGGGCGGAACACAATGACCTCGTCGATGCGGTTGATGAACTCGGGGTTGAAGACGCGCTTCACCTCGTCCATCACGGTGTCCTTCATCTCTTTGTAGTCCTTCTCCTTGTCGTCGGCGGGCATGAAGCCGAGGGTCTTGCCCTTGGAGATCAGGCGGGCGCCCACGTTGGAGGTCATGATGAGGATGGCGTTCTTGAAAGAGACCTTGTGGCCCAGGCTGTCGGACAGGACGCCCTCGTCCATGATCTGCAGCAGGATATTGAACACGTCGGGGTGGGCCTTCTCGATCTCGTCGAGCACGACGACGGAGTAGGGCTTGCGGCGCACCAGCTCGGTGAGCTTGCCGCCTTCTTCGTAGCCGACGTAGCCGGGGGGCGCGCCGATGAGGCGGCTCACGGAGAACTTCTCCATGTACTCGCTCATGTCGATGCGGACCATGGCCTCCTCGTTGCCGAACATGAAATCCGCCAGCACGCGGGCCAGCTCGGTCTTGCCGACGCCGGTGGGGCCGAGGAAGATGAAATTACCTATGGGCCGCTTGGGGTCCTTCATGCCGGTGCGGGAGCGCTTTATGGCCTGCGACACTATGGTGACGGCCTCGTCCTGACCGATGAGGCGCTTGTGGATCTCGGCCTCCATGTGCTGCAGCTTCTGGGTCTCGGTCTCGGTCATGCGCATGACCGGGATGCCGGTCCACTTGGAGGCTATCTGCGCTATATCCTCTTCGGTCACTTCCGGGAAAACCTTGTCGCGGCCTTCGCGCCACTTCTTGCGCGCGTCCTCGAGGGCCTTCTTGAGCTCCTTCTCGTTGTCGCGCAGCTTGGCGGCCTTCTCGTACTCCTGGCCGTAGATGGCGGCGTTCTTTTCCTTGGCGGCCTCTTCGATCTCGGCCTCCTTCTCCTTGAACTCCGGCGGGGCCACGGACAGCTTCAGGCGGGCGCGGGAGCCGGCCTCGTCGAGCAGGTCGATGGCCTTGTCGGGCAGGGCGCGGTCGGTGATATATTTATCGGACAGCTGGGCCGCGGCGAAGATGGCCGGGTCGGTGTACTTGCACTTGTGGTGGCTCTCGTACTTATCCTGGAGGCCCTTGAGTATCTCTATGGTCTCCTCGACGCTCGGGGACTCCACGACCACCGGCTGGAAGCGGCGCTCAAGGGCCGGGTCGTGCTCGATGTGCTTGCGGTACTCGTCGAAGGTGGTAGCGCCGATGCACTGCAGCTCGCCGCGCGCGAGCGCGGGCTTGAGCATGTTGGAGGCGTCGATGGCGCCCTCGGCGGCGCCGGCGCCTATGACGGTGTGCAGCTCGTCGATGAACATGATAATGGAGTTCTTGGCCTTGCGGATCTCTTCGATGATGCCCTTGAGGCGCTGCTCGAACTCGCCGCGGTACTTGGTGCCGGCCACGATGGACGCGAGGTCCAGCGACAGCAGGCGCTTGCCGATGAGGGTGTCGGAGATCTCGCCGGCGGCTATCTTCTGGGCGAGGCCTTCCACGATGGCGGTCTTACCCACGCCGGGCTCGCCTACGAGCACGGGGTTGTTCTTGGTGCGGCGGCCGAGCACCTGGATGACGCGGTCTATCTCGTTGGAGCGGCCGATGACGGGGTCCAGTTTGCCTTCCTTGGCCATCTGGGTCATGTCGCGCGCGAATTCGTCGAGGATGGGGGTCTTGGTCTTGCCCTTGGGACCGGCATGCGCGTGGCCCTTGGCGGGCGGGGTCTGGGATTCCTTGGGGGAATCTTTCTGTTCCATCTCGCCGAGGATGCTGAGCACCTCTTCGCGGACGGTCTCGAGCTTGAGGCCCAGGTTCTCGAGGACGCGGGCGGCCACGCCTTCTTCCTCGCGGATGAGGCCGAGCAGGATGTGCTCGGTGCCGATGTAGGAGTGGCTCATGTGCTGGGCCTCTTCCACGGCGTACTCAAGAACTTTCTTGGCGCGGGGCGTGAAGGGTATCTCGCCCAGCAGCATCATGTTGTCGCCGGTGCCCACGATCTTCTCGATCTCGGCGCGCACCTTGCGCAGGTCAATGCCCAGGTTCTGGAACACCTGGCTGGCCACGCCCTCGGAGAGGGCGATAAGGCCGAGCAAAATATGTTCGGTGCCCACGTAGTCGTGGTTGAGGCGCTTGGCCTCCTCCTGAGCTATCAGTATCACGCGCTGCGCCCTGTCGGTAAACCTGGTTCCCATGTAGTCCTCCGTGTATTAGAAGCCAAAAATCCGTTGAACAAATAAATAACTTCGGCGAAATGCTAAACGCCGAAGTTATATTATATATAAATTGAGGGACGCTGCTTAGTTTTTGAGTTATTTTAAGCCTATCACCCTGCGCCCCCTTGCGGCAAGCAAGCACAAACCGCTGCTGCTGACTTTAAGTTCGCGCGCCAAATCCTCGCCTTTCATACCGCACTCTTCCTTGGCAAGGAAGCAATACGCGGCCCTGGCAGCCGATATCCGCCGCGCGCGGCTGGAGCTTGTTATTTCAGCATAACTGATCCCGAATTCTCCCTCTATTCTTGCCAACAGGCCGGCCTTTGTCATTCCTCCCATCTCACGCCCGTCCTTGCTGGCAATAAGCTTTTCCACAAAACCGCTGCTCCCCAGAACCCGGCTATCGAATCCGCCTTTTGCACCGGATTTCTCGAGTTCCGAAGCGGCACCAGTAAATTTACACCCCGCGGTGCCCGGGTATTCCCCGTTTGCCTGCCTGAGATAAGCCTCTTCAAGATGCTCGAGATAATTGCTCACCGCATCCCGGCCTTTTTCCCCGAAATAGGAAAGCGCGCACTCCCTGTCCACGAAATCAGCCGGCCGCGCCCCTGTTAAGGCCCCGTGACCGCACCAGCGATAAGCGGCCAACCCCGGGATATCCGCCACCAGTTTCGCACGCAACGGGTTCAGGTGCACATAAGGCAGCAGTTCCTTAAGGTAGGCGTCGGCCTCGCAGATTATGGTCTTATACCTGTTTTGGAACAGATGCCCGGCGCGCTCGTATTTCCGGTTGAAATGTACGGCGTAACCGGTAAGCAGCCGCCGCATGAGTTCCGCAAGCGTCCGCTCCCCCCGCAGAATAACCAGGTGGAAATGATTCGGCATCAGGCACCAGCCAAGGCATTTTGCCCCTGCCGCATCCAATAATTCGCGAAACCGCGCCGTAAAATCCTCATAATCTGATTCTTCCAGAAAGATCTTCCTGCGCTCGTTCCCCCGGGATATCACGTGATACAGGCAACCCGGAACATCCAATCTCGGTTTACGCGGCATATTCCCCCCTTCGGGATAGTTCCCCCGCCAACGTAAATAGGATAGCAGTCCATCCCGACAACCGCCTGTCGGGATAAACTTGCGGATAAAATTATTTTTTTGACGATTACTACTGGAATCCGAAACAACTCAAAAACTAAGCAGCGTCCCCATTCCTCCGACTAAATCTTACTACCTTCGTTTCCTTCTTTTATAGGCGGAGAAAGCCCATACAAATGCCACCAATAACAGGATTACGGTTCCCAAAACCGACAAATCGCTCAACCCCAATTGCTTCCTCAGGGAAAACACTAAGGCTGACACTGTAACCGCAAGACAAACAAATACACCACGCCACTTATTACTCTTAATTTCGTAAATAAAATCACCACAAGCAATTTAGGGACGCTGCTTAGTTTTTGAGTTGTTTGCAACACAGAACAGACTAAAAAACCATGAAATACGCGTACAAAACCCTTCAAACAATAAAACAACTCAAAAACTAAGCAGCGTCCCCGGTTTTACCGGGTTTACACGCTCGGCTTCTACACGGGCGCGCAGGTCGCGGATTGCGCGGTCGTTCTTGTCTATGGCCAGGGCGCGGTCGAGGTCGCCGAGGGCTTCGGCGTAGCGGCGCTGGCGGAGATAGACGCCGGCGCGGCCCTGGTACGCTCTCGAATAGTTCTTGTTCAGCCTGAGCGCCGCGGCGTAATCGCCGAGGGCCGCGCCCAGGTCGCCCAGTTTCTCGTACGCCCCGGCGCGGTTATTGTAGAGCCGCTCGTCGCCCGGGGTTATTTTAAGCGCGGAGGAAAAATCAGCCGCGGCTTTCTTGTATTCCCCCAGCGAGAAATAAGCCGCGCCGCGGCCCGCCAGCGCGCCGCCCTGCGCCGGGTCCAGGTCCAGGGAGGCGCTGAAATCGGCGGCTGCCTTTTCATGTTCTCCGGCCTGAAGCAAGACGAAGCCCCTGCTGTAATAGGCCTGGGCGTTTTTGGGATCCAGGGCGAGGGCTTTCTCCGCGTCGCCGAAAGCGCCTTCCAGATCGCCGAGCCTCAGGCGCGCGTCCGCGCGCTGGGCGTAAGCTTCCGCGAAATCGGGGTGCAGTCCCAGGGCCGCCGTGAATTCCTTCACCGCCTGGTCCGGGCGGTTGAGGATGAGCAGGGCCAGCCCTTTATTGAACCGCGCCGGGGCGTGGTCCGGGTTCAGCCGCAGGGCGCTTTCAGCGTTCGCCAGGGCGCAGTCGTGATCCTTGCGCTCAAGGCAGGCCCGGGCCAGGCGGGTATAGGTCTCGAAAGAGTTAGGGCGGCAGGCCAGCGCGGCCTGGTAATCGGCTTCGGCGCGCGCGCGGTCTCCGCGCTCCAGGTAGACGTTCCCCCGGTTCAGGTAAGCCTGGCAGTTGCCCGGCTCCAGTTCCAGCGCGCGGCGGAAATCGGCGAAGGCCTTGTCCAGCTCTTTCATCCCGGCGTACACGGCCCCGCGGTTCACGTAGGCCTTGGCCAGGTCAGGGCTCAGCCGGGCAAGCCTGTCGGCGTCGGCCAGGGCCGGGGCGTACTGCCCCCGGCGGTAGTATTCCAGCGTGCGGTTGGTCAGGGCTATTTCGCAGTCGGGGTCCGCCTTCAGCGCGTCGGTCCACAGGGAAAGATTGTCCCGCCACACCAGGGTCCGCGCCCGGGCCAGCACGCCGAACCAGAGCAGCAGCAGCGCCGCGGCCGGGATCAGCAGGCGGCGCAGGCCCGGGTAGCGGTCGAGCGCGGCGCAGAAAAACACCCCCGCCAGGTAAAAAGGGCCGATATACGGGATATAGGTGTAATGGTCGAAAGCCGGGCTGGGCGAGACCGGCAGGAACTGCAGCCCCGGCAGCACGGTCACGAGGAAGAACAGGGTCCCGAACACCACCCTGCGGTCGCGGCGCGCCAGGTAGAGGACGGGGGCGAAGAAGGCCAGCGCCGTCAGCGGCGAGAGCAGGTACTTAAGCGGCAGGTAGCCGCCGGTCTTCAGGGGATACGGGTAGAGCGGGCTCAGGTCCACAGGCAGAAACAGCCGCTTCACGTAAGCGAGCAGGCCGTAGATCGCCACGGCGAAATTGTCGAACCTGGTGTAGGCCTCGCGGCTGAAATAAACTTTTTCCTGGTCAGCGGAATACAGGGCCAGGGCGGTAAAGAAACCGGCCAGCGCGAAATGCGGCAGCTTCTCCAGCAGGGCCGCCCTGTCGAACTTCCTGCCGGCCAGGTAGTCCAGCAGCAGCAGCACTGCGGGCAGCGTTATCCCCATCGGCTTGGCCGCCAACGAAAGAGCGAAGGCGGCGAGCGAAAGGAAATACGGAGTCTTTGAATTGGTTTCCCGGTATTGCTGGTAGCCCAGCACCGACAGCAGGAAGAACAGGCCGAACAGCAGGTCTTTCCTTTCGGAGATCCACGCCACCGACTCCACATGCATGGGGTGGATGGAGAACAGCAGCGCCGCCAGGAAGGCGGCGGCGGTCTTCCCGGATAGTTTAAGCACGACGAGGAAGACCAGCAGGGCGTTAGCCAGGTGCAGCAGCAGGTTCACCGCATGGAAGGCTCCCGGGTTCAGGCCGAAGAAGCGGTAGTCCACGGCGAAGCTGAGCAGCGGCAGGGGCTTGTAGAGCCCCAGGTGGAAGGTGGTGAAGAGGGTCTTTACGCTTTCGAAAGAAAGCTGTTTGATAAGCGGGTTTTCGGTTACGTAAACGCAGTCGTCCCAGTCCAGGAAGCCGGCCCGCATCACCGGCAGCAGCACCGCCAGCGAGACCGCCAGCAGGGCCAGGGCCGCCAGGATTTTTGAAGCGGGAAAGGTCTTGGGAGCCTCTGTCATTCAGCTGTTTAAGGAAGCGGCTGGCCGGCGACAGGCCCGGCGGCTCAGCCCCGGGCCTTCACCCGGATGCGGAAGCCGTCCACGGCGGTGACGTCCACCTCGGCGCCGGCGGGGATGTCTCCGGAGACGCTCTCGGCGTCCCACAGCTCTCCCTCCACCAGCACCTTGCCCTTCGGGGTAAGCGCCGTCTTGGCCAGGCCGCGCTTGTCCTTCAGGCTCTCTATGCCGGTCACCACCTTGCGCAATTGCGCCTTCAGCGCGAAGTAGGCCACGCCGGCGACCACCGCTATAAGACCGATGACAGTAGAAAGAAGCATGCTCATAGAAACCGACATCCCCCCCATGGAGGGCTGGTTGAACAGCATCAGCCCGCCCATCAGTATCGACGCCGCCCCGGCCAGCGTCAGCAGGCCGTAGCTTATCACCTTGATCTCGGCGATGAAGAACACGAAGCCCAGCAGGATCAGGGCTATGCCGGCGAAATTGGCCGACAGCGCCTGGAAAGAATAGAAGGCCATCACCAGCGACACGGCGCCAACCACGCCCGGCAGTATCAGCCCGGGGTTGTAGAGCTCGATGAACAGCCCCGCCGCGCCCAGGCTCATCAGGATCATGGCGATGTTCGGGTCCGTTATGGTGGCCAGGAACTTCTGGCGCCGCGTCTGCCTGAAATATTCCACGGCGGGGCCGGGGCATTTCAGCGCGCCGAACTCCCCGGCCCTGCGGCCGTCGGCCTTGGCGAAGAATTCCTCCAGGTCCACGGCCACGAAATCCGCCACGCCGGCCTTCACGGCCTCGCCGGCCGGGATGGAGTCGCTCTTGGTAACGGCGCTCACCGCCCATTCCACGTTGCGCCCGGACTTCTGCGTGATGGACTTCATGTAGGCCGAGGCGTCGTTGAGCACCTTGTCCTCCATCGGGTCCTTCTTTTTCTCTTCCTTGCCGTCCTTGCCGCCGGGCATGCCGGGCAGGCCGCCGCCTATCATCACCGGGTGCGCGGCGCCGATATTGGTGCCGGGCGCCATGCCCACCAGCGGCGACGCCATGGCGATGAACACTCCCGCCGAAGCCGCGCGCGCGCCGGGCGGCGACACATAGACGGCCACGGGCTTTTTGGAGGCCAGCATCTTCTTAATGATCTCGCGCATGGAAGAATCCAGCCCGCCGGGCGTGTCCAGCGCCAGCACCAGCAGGTCGGCCCCGCCGGGCCCGTTCAGCTTGTCCACCGCCCCGGCGATGAACTCCGAGGCGGCCGGGGTTATCACGCCGGAATAGGGCGCCACCAGGACGGTCTTCACCTCGTAAACTTTCTCCGCTGCCTTTTTGGGCGCGGCCCCCGCGCCTTGCGGCAGCAGGGCCAGGGCGGCTAAGAGCAGGCTTATTTTCATAAATGGTTCTCCCGGGATCATCCTATAATAATTATACCTTTTGCCGCCGCGCCGGGTGCGGGGGCAAAAAAAGAAACCGGCCCCCGCGGCCGGTCTCTCTTCGGTGGAAGCGCTCTCAGGCCAGGGCCTTGTTAACGGCCTCTATGAACTGGTCCACCTTGAAAGGCTTTTCTATATAGCCCAGCACGCCCTCGTAAGCCAGCGTCTCCCTGGCGTAGGGCGTGCCGGTCACCAGCAGGCTGCGCGCGTTCTGCTTGCCCTCGTTGAAGAGCCGTATCAGCTCGGTGCCGAGCCCGTCCGGGAACATGAAATCTGTTATCAATAGATCGTATTCTTTGGTGCGCAGGAGCGCGGAGGCTTCGGTGAAAGTCTCGGCGGTGGCGATGGTATAAGCCGTACCGGCAAAGATGCGCGAGTACAGGTTCAGCATCGCCTTGTCGTCGTCGGCAACCAGTATGTTTACAGCCATAGTCCTCTCAACTCCCCGAGACATGCCTCCCTTTGAGCCGCCGCCGGCCCCCTCACCCGTCTATAGTGTAACATTAGATACATTCAACGGTAAGAGACGCAGGGCCCAGGCCGGGCCCGGTATTCGGCCCAGACCCGTTTAGGCCTTTCGCTTAATATTTGTCGGGATAAAGCGTACGCCGCGGCGGGCGGACGGGCTACCTGGCCAGTATGACCGAGGTGCCGATGTCTTTAACGCGGCCGAAGCCGTTCTTCAGGCAGAAGGCTTTCAGCGCGGCGTCTTCAGTGGCTATGGCGCGCCAGCCGGGCAGATTGCCCGGCTCGCCCAGCGGCAGGCGCGTAAGCAGCACGGCGTCAACTTTGTGGCGCAGCATTATGGCTTCCAGCCCCGCCGGGTCCGGCGGCAGCTGCACGGCGCGGGCGCGCGCGTACCAGACCATTTGCCCGGGCAGATTGGTGGCCACCAGCCCGCCCGGCCCAGCCGCCTGCGCGGCCAGGCGCAGCTCCGGCCAGTCCTTAGCCGGCAGCCGGCCGGGGTAAGCCGGCGCGCCCTGCGGCGTGGCCAGCCACCAGCCCGCGTAAGCGAAGGCCGCCGCGAGATAAGTAACGCGCGCCGCAGGGCGCAGAGCCCAGGCCCCGCGCGCCGCCAGCAGCGCGGCCGCCGGCGCGAACCACAGATAATAACGGCCGCCGGCCCGGCCCAACTCCTCGAAGCGCAGGAAGCTGAATACGAAGACCTGTATGGCCAGCATGCCCAGGTAAAGCGCGGCCCCGTCTGCGGCTGTACCTTCGCGCCGGCGCTCCCGCCAGAGCGTGAAAGCGCCCCAGGCCGCGGCCGGCCAGACCAGGTGGAACTGCCAGAGCCCGGGCCAGCCTTTCAGGTGCATCAAAAAAAGTTTCCACCACTTGCCCGCCAGCAGCAGCGGGTGGCGCAGCGGCTCGCCCAGCGTAAAAACCCTGTACTCCAGCCACGGCAGGTTTTCGGTCACCACGCGGTGGGAGAGGTTCCACGGCAGTGTGGACTGCCCGAGCGAGCCGGACCAGAACCAGTTATAGACCATGCCCGGCGCCGCCGCCAGCAGGAAGCCGCCCGACCACCACAGCAGCCGCGGCAGGCCGCGTCCCGCTCCCCCGCGCTTGTATATCCACCACCCGAACAAGGGCAGCCAGATCATGAAATTGCTGCGGTACATCCAGGCCGCCCCGGCCAGCAGCCCGGCGGCCGCCCAGACCCAGCCCGCCGCGCTCCGGCCTCGCAGGGCGAGGAGCAGGCCCGCGGCCGCCAGGGTGAGCAGCGCGAAGCCCAGGTCGGAAAGGCCCCACAGCACGAAGCCGCGCTGGAACGACGGGCCCAGCGCCAGGATCAGCCCCGCCGCCAGGCCCGCGCCCGGGCCCCACAAAAGACTTCCGGCGGCGGCCGTTCCGGCCGCCAGCAGGGCCAGCGTCAGCCCCGACAGCGCCAGCGAAGCGCCGTCGTTCTCGCCCCAAAGCGCCTGCGCCGCCGCGGTGGCCCAGGCGTGCAGCGGGAAGCGCTCCAGCAGCGGCCAGGCGTCCCCGCCGGGAACGCCCCGGGCGTCCAGCGCGGCCAGCGCCGCCGGGTAAACCATGCGGCTGCGCAGCCCCTCGCCGGCGCGGATATTGCGGGCTATCTCGGCGTACTGGCAGAATTCGTGCGACAATCCGCCCTCGAAATTGCGGGCGGCCGACCAGGCCGACAGGCCGGCCGAAACCAGGAAGACCGCGGCGGCGGCCAGCAGCGCGCTCCGAAGGTTTTTTCTCTCCTCGGTCATGCTCCCCCTCCCCACGGGGGAAACACGGCGCAGCTCCCGCCTTCCAGCAGGCAGACGTGCAGGCCCGGCCGGGCCTGCGAAGAATGCGCGGCGCGCGCGGTTTCAAGCAGCGCCCGCGACCGCCGGAAGGCGCCGAAGTGCAGGGCCCCGGCCGCGAAGATTATCCCGCCGGCGGCGCTCCCGCCGTGCCTTTTAAGAGTGGTGCGCACCTGGGCGGATTTTTTCTCCAGCTTGGCGGCCAGGCGCTTCACCGGGTCGCCGTCGAGGCCGCCGGTCACCCGGCGCACCTCGAAAAAATATTCAGTGCCGGCCCGGCGGGCCCGCAGGTCGGCGGTCTTGCCGGCGGCCCTCTCTACCGCCCTGATCCCGTCGAAGCCCTCGCTGCGCAGGAAAAGCGCGGCCCGCAGCTCGGCCAGCGCGGCCTCCAGCCGGCCGGGCGTCCTGTCGCCCGGTGCGAAGCCGGTGAAAAAAAGCGCCGTCCCGGCCGGCAGGCCCAGAACGGCCCCGGCGGCATCCAGGAATCTTTTCAGCTTTTTGATAAGGGAAGGATCTTTTTTAAGCGCGGCGCGCAGCTCCGGCCCGGCGGCCGCCAGGCAGCCGCTCACGGCCGGCGGCAGGTCGGCCGCGGCCAGCAGTTCCTCAAGGGCGCCGCCCCTCGCCACGGCTCAGTTTTCCCGCAGCTTTTCCACGTAAGCCGTGTGGAACTTCTTCATCTTGTCGACCAGCGTCAGGATATCCTCTTTGGGCGGCAGGAAGGTGGTGCGGAAATGCAGCGTGCCGGGCTCCTGGCCGAAGCCCGAGCCGGGCACCACGCAGATGCCGGTGCCCTCGAGCAGGCGCAGGCAGTACTTGCTGTCGCGCGCGGCCTCATATTTGTGGCGCTCCTCGGAACTCATCGCCGCCGGGTCGGTGCCCTTCGGATGCGGCAGCTCGAACTTCACGAAAGCGTACATGGCGCCCTCGGGGATATTGGTCTTCATGCCCTCGATCTCGTTGAGGCCCTTGCCCAGGATGCCGGCCTTTTCCTTCAGGTCGCCGAGGATGGCGGCTTTTTCAGCCTCGTAAAGCGCGCAGCTCTCGTCGCCGGGCCTGGGCGGGTCCACCATCAGGTAGGTCACTATCTGGCCGTCGGTATTGGAGCAGAGGCCGATGGACTGCAGCTTGATCATTTCCGCGTAGACGTCGTCGGGCATGTTGCGCACTTCAAGGTAGCCGCCGCGGTGGCCGCATTCCCCGAGGAAGCCTTTGGAGACGGAGTGGAAGCTGAACAGCGTCACTTCCTTCTCGCCCAGTTCGTGCATGACCTTGGCGAAGGAATGGAACTCCAGGCCCGCGCCGTAGACGTTCTCCTGGTAGACCTCGTCGGCCAGTATGGCCAGGCCATGCTTTTTCGCGAAGCGGATGATCATGCCGATGTTCTTCTTGGTGAGCACCGCGCCGGTGGGATTGCCGGGGTTTATCACGGCCAGGGCCACCGTGTTTATGCCTTTCTTCTTTCCCTCTTCCAGGCTGCGCTCCAGCTCGGCTTCGTTGAGCTCCCAGCGGTTCCGCTCGTCGAGGAAATAGTCCACCTGCCTGGCGCCGTACAGCTCTATCGTCGCGCTGTAGAGCGGGTACTGCGGGATCGGTATCATGTAGCCGTCGTTCGGCTTGTTGGTCAGCAGGGTGAACACGGCCTGCACGCCCTTGGAAGCCCCGTCGGTGAGCAGGATGCGGTTGGGGTCGGCGGGGATGCCGTCGCGCTTCTGTATGAACTCGGCCACGGCCTTGCGGATGAAGGGGATGCCCGCGCTCTGCGTGTAGGCCCCGGTGCCGGTGGGGTTCTTCTCCAGGATCAGGCGGGCGCGCCTCACGGCGTCGGCGGGGTAGGCCTTCAGGGCGCCCGCGTCGTCCATCAGCGCCGGGTACTCCAGCAGGCTCAGTACCTGCCGCACGAAGGTCAGCGGCTTCTGCTTGAGGGCCTGCGGGTTGCCGATATTGCAGTAAATTATTTTCTTGCCCTGCTCCTCGAGCTCCTGGGCCCGGATCACGATCTTGCCGCGTACGGCATAATGCGCTTTCAGAAGTTTTGAGTTAACATCGGAGAGTTTTACCATAATTTCATTATATAAAAAGGCGGCGCGCCCTGTGAGAGCGCGCCGCCGCGGTTGAGGAACCGCCCTGGCTAGTAGTCGAAGTCCTCGCCGGCGGCGCCCGGCTGGGACTTCGGCTGGACCTGCAGCTTTTTAACCGCGCTGCCGCGGAAATAGCCCAGCTCCACCTTGTCGCCCGGCTTGCGGGAATAGATGTAGCTCAGCAGGTCCGCGTCGTCTCGCACCTCCTCGCCGTCGAAGCTGACCACGATATCGCCGCGCTTGAGCCTGGCCGCGGCGGCGGGCGAGCCCGGCACCACGCGGTTTATCATGGCGCCGGCGGGCAGGCCCAGCCGGGCCGCGGTATAGGGGTCCACCTTCAGCAGCGAGGCGCCCAGCCAGCCGCGGCGGGCGGGCTTCAGACCCAGGAAATCTTCGTAGGCCCGCCTGGCCTCCTGCGCGGGGATCGCGAAGCCCATGCCCGCGAAGGCCCCCGACGGGGAGAAGATGGCCGAGTTCACGCCGATGATCTCCCCCCTCAGGTTCAGCAGCGGCCCGCCGGAATTGCCCTGGTTTATGGCGGCGTCGGTCTGCAGCAGCCGCGCGTAGCGCCGGCCCTGGATGCGCATGGAGATCTCCGAGGCGGAAACGATGCCGGAGGTCATGGTCTGCCTGAAGCCGAAAGGATAGCCCACGGCTATGGCCCAGTCGCCAACTTTGGCGGGCTCGGCGGCGAATTTCAGGTGCGGAAAGGTTTCCTTGGCCTTCGTTTTTATCTTCAGCACCGCCAGGTCTATGCGCTGGTCGCTGGCCGCCAGTTCGGCCAGGTAGGACTTCTCCTTGCCGCCGTCGAGCAGTATCACCTGGATGCGGTCGGCGCCGCTGACCACGTGCTCGTTGGTCAGCACGTAGCCCGCGGGGTCTACGATCACGCCGGAGCCTATGCCGCCGGTGTCGTAGCGGTAATATTTCTCCACCGGCATCATGTAGCCGAAAAAGAATTCCGGTTCCACCACGCGCTCCACTTCCTCGCGCAGCACGCGGATGCTGACCACGGCCGGCCGGGCGGTCTCGGCCACGGCATTGAAGGCCCGCTGCACCTTCAGCGCCTCTTCCTGCGCGGACGCCCACCGCGGCAGCAGCAGCGCGGCGGCGAAAATAATAACCCTCAGAGAACCGCTCCTCATGGCTTTGCCTCCTTTTTAGCCCCGGGGTAGATCAGCGCCCCGGTGTCGAAGCCCAGGGCCGCGGCCCTGGCGGTCAGCTTCTCCAGCACCGCCGGCGGCAGTTCGGGCGTCCTGGCCAGGATCCACAGGTAGGAGCGCGAAGGCCCGGCCACCAGGGAATAGGTGTAACCGGACTTATCCAGTTCTATTATGTTGTACCCGCCGTAGAAAGGCCTGAAGAAGCTCACCTTCAGCCGGCCGGTCTTCTTATCGCCGGTAAAATAGGCCCGGCCCTCCGCCTCTTTCCATATCTTCTTGGCGGGATCGAATCCTTTGTTCAGCACTTTCACGCCGCCGTCGGCGCGCAGCGAATAGTCGGCGGTGACGCTCACCAGGCCGCGCTCGAAGGAATGGTCCAGGCGGGCCACCTCGTGCCAGGTGCCCAGGTAGCGGTCCAGCTCGAAGCCGTCCACCGCCTCCACGCCCTCGGGGATTGAAGCGCAGCCGGACAGGAACAGGGAACATAGTATAGGGAATATCTTTTTCATAGGTTTATAAAAATTCTACTAAAAAGAACCGCGGTTTTGGCCGGCCCACCTGTCAAATCAATTAAGAATGTTACCCAAGGGGCAGCCCGCAGGCCAGACCTCCTTTAGGTTTATTTTGCTGCTACCAAGTCTGCAGTGTCGTCTCATGTCGCACTATCTTTTCATACACGTCCAA
>Ga0209212_1001567_pt1 | contig 36455 bp, 51 predicted proteins | sample RifGroC2_FD_183996 | JGI IMG/M metagenome (GOLD analysis project Ga0209212, IMG submission 183996) | Groundwater microbial communities from Rifle, Colorado, USA - Groundwater C2 (SPAdes) (version 2) | ecosystem: Environmental > Aquatic > Deep subsurface > Groundwater | place: Rifle, Colorado...
GTATGATCATCATCGTGTTTCTGAAAATATTCAGAATTAACATCTTCTTTGTGCATCTCTTCAATTAATTCTTTGCCATTAAAATCGTCGCCGATTGCTCCGATACAGGCGGTTCGTAGGCCTTGTCTTGCAAAAGAAACCGCAACATTAGTTCCTCCTCCACCCGAAGCAAAGGTCATCTTGTCAATAATAATCTTGGATCCAAAACCAAAACACAGAGCCTGCCCAGTAGGAAATTCTTCGACCATAATCGGTTTAAGATTTTCAATATTAAGAAAAACATCCTTTGTTGCCGATCCTATGACAATAACGTCGTATTTGTTTTCCATTTTATGAATTAATAACTGCTGATAATTCTTCTAGAGATTTTCCGATATCTTTACTTTTATAAAAATAATTACCAACAAAAAGAATTGAAGCTCCGGCCATTTTAACCATCGGAGCTGTCTCCAGATTTATTCCGCCATCTACGGCAATCGGTATATTCGGGTAAGTTTCTCTAAAATATATAATTTTATCTAATACACTATCAATAAATTCTCGACCATAAGCTCCTGGCTGAACTGTCATAAATTGAACATAATCCATCCCTTCAACAAATTCACGAATTTCTTCAACTTTTGTATCAGGATTAAGAACTATACCGATTTTCTTCTTATAATAATGAATCTGATTTATGAGTTGAGCCATAGTATGTTGATTATGCTCGATATGAATAAAGAATCTATCTGCTTTTGTATTATACCAGTTATGAATTTTATCTTGAGGATTCTCAACCATCATATGAACATCAAAATCTAATTTTGACTTAGTATTATTTATTTCTTCATAGCCATTTATGGTCTTGGTAGTCGTGAAGATACCATCAGAGATATCTATCGAAACACGAGTGAAAAACGGCTCATAGCGTTGGATGATTTCATTGAATTCTGCTTGTGTTTCTACTAATACAGACGTCGGAACAATCTCTATCATTGTAACTCTTTAATTTTATTTAATCTTTTTACGTAACGCTCTTCATTGGAAAATTTCGTCCCGATAAAAGCGATCAGAATATCTTTAACCCTACCTTCATCGCAAAAATCAGCAGCCAAGGCTAATACATTAATATCGTCGTCTCGCCTTCCAGCTTCTACTTGATCCACATTAATGCTCAACCCACAACGAATATGTCCAGAACGATTTGCAACAATATCTACGCCTATACCAGACCGACAGATTAATATTCCCCGATCCTCGGAATTTTTAACATTATCGATTACATTTTTTGCAAAATCAACAAAATCATCGTCCTCCACGAATTCAAAGGCACCTACGTCTTGATAATCTATCTCCATCTCGACTAACCAAGACTTAATCATCTCTTTTAGTTTAAATCCGCCATGATCCGCTCCAATATATATCATTTTTATTTTCTATTAAGATACTCTACGGCCGAAAGCGCTGCGACACATCCCTGACCGCAGGCAATAATAATTTGCTTATATGCTACATCGGTTACATCGCCAGCCGCGAATATTCCCGATACGTTTGTCTCGCACCTGGTATTCACAATGATCTGACCAAATTGATCCTTCTCAACTGCATCTGGCACAATGCTAGAATTGGGTATTTGTCCGATATGTACGAAAACTCCATCAACCTTTAGCTCATGAATAGTGCCATTTTTATCACCGTACTTAAGACCTCCAACAAATTCACTGCCCATTATCTCCGATGTTAATGCTTCGTATATTATTTCAATATTATTTTTTGATTGAACCTTATCAATCAAGACTTGCTCGCCTTTAAATTGGGCATTTTTATTTATCAAATAAACCTTCTCGGCAATATCGGATAACATCAAAACTGACTCGAGTGCAGCATTTCCTCCTCCGATAGTTGCTACTATCTTATTTTTAAATAATGGTCCGTCACAAGTAGTACAATAGCTCAATCCTTTGTTCCTGAACTCTTTCTCGCCGGAAATATTTAATTCACGTGAATGAACGCCCGTAGCAACTATAATAGCTTTTGACTGATATTCTTCTGCTGATGTTTTAATAATAAAAGTTCCATCACCGTTTTCACTAATTGAATTTACGCTGATATCTTCCTTAATTTCAGACATATATGATTCCAGATGCGATCGGAATTGTTGGGCCAGCGCTAAGCCGTCGATTTGAATTATTCCTGGCCAATTGCCAATTTCGCCAGAAGTTGCCACCTCTCCGCCAAGATCCTTGGCGATAATTAAGAACTTCAAATTTCTTCTAGCCGCATAAATACCAGCGGTCGTTCCCGAGGCCGAACCTCCGATTATAATTAAATCATAAATCATAATATCTTTGTTTTTAACTGTTTTTAGTATAACATATTGATAATGAGTAATAAACTTGCCATCGGTATAATCTTGGGCCTTAGTATCGTAACTCATTTTATTTTCTTTGGCCTACCAAAAGAAACAGTTTTTGATGAAGTCCATTTTGGCAAGTTTGTTTCTGCCTATTTTTCCCATGAATATTATTTCGACATTCATCCTCCATTGGGCAAATTGTTAATTGCCGGAGCCGGTAGAATTGTGAATTTTTCTCCAGAATTTGACTTCGGCCAAATTGGTGAAAAATACAATAACAATAAGTACACGGCCCTGCGATTATTACCCACTCTGGCTGGTACCTTATTGCCCTTGGTAATTTACTTGCTTTGTTTGGAAATCGGATTTAAGCGTAGGACGGCTTTTTTGGCTGGCCTATTGATCATATTTGAAAATTCAATCTTGGTTCAGTCGAGATTTATATTAATGGATGCCTTTTTAATATTATTTGGATTTACTGCCTTATTTTTTTATTTTAAATTCCAAAATAAAAATAGGTCACATTATCTATTACTGGCAGGCACCTTTTCGGCTCTATCATTTTCTATAAAATGGACCGGCATGGCTTTCTTGGGAATCATTATACTTCTGGAACTGTTGCGGGTGTTACGTGATATCAAGATAAATAAGAATAAGACTTTTGAGAGTACAGCTGTCTTTTCTGCTGGAAAGTACCTCGTTCTCGGACCAGTCGTCCTGCGAAAGCCTCTCAAAAGTCTTATTCTTATTTATCACAACTTCTTACCCTTAGTCCTATTCTTGATCATTATCCCTGCGCTGATATATTTTTCAATTTTTGTAATTCATTTTTCTTTATTAACCAAATCTGGTACTGGCGACGCATTTATGACGCCGACCTTTCAAGCGAGTCTTATCGGTAACTCCAATCAGGGCAATACCTCGGTTGGTCATATTAATATATTGAATAAATTTCTAGAATTGAATGAGCAAATGTATATATCGAATCAAAGCTTAACCGCTACTCATTCCTATAGTAGTAAGTGGTATACCTGGCCACTTATGATTCGACCGATATATTATTGGGTTTCCGGAAACGCTAAAATCTATTTACTTGGTAATCCGATAATATGGTGGCTTTCAACAATGGCTGTTATTCACACAATTATTTACTCTTTCTTCCATGGGTCCAGAGACAAAACTTCCAATTTATTGCTTGGTATGTATTTAGCTAGCTTTCTGCCGTTTATCCTCATTGGTCGAGTTATGTTTCTTTATCATTACATGTCGGCCTTAATTTTTGCCATTATGTTATTGGCTTACAATATTTCTCAATCAAATAATAAATGGGTGTATTCTACGTTAATTGTGGTATCAATAATCACTTTTATTTATTTTGCGCCATTGACCTACGGTTTGCCCATAACCCCCAATCACCAAGCTGGAAGAATTTGGTTGACTAGTTGGCAATAACAAAACTGTCCCGCTAAAGGCGGGACAGTTTTTAATCAATAATTATAAACTCATAGTTTTAGCTTTCTTATATATCTCATCGATCTTACCCCAGTCTAGATTATCAAAAAAGTTTTTGATATACGTTGCCCGATCAGATCCGGTGTCTATAAAATATGAGTGCTCATAAACATCTAGCGCAATGATTGGGATGCATCCCCATACCCCACCCTGATTTTGCGCATCACAGTTATATTGCATTAATTTCTTTTCGTTCAAATCCCATACAAGCATTGCCCAACCTCTGGCCGCCATACCACACGCTGAAAAATATTTAATAAATTCTTCGATAGACCCGAATTTTTCTACTAAAGCATCCGCGATCTCGCCATTCGGCTGACCATTGCCACCCAAGATACTAAAATAATTTTCGTGTAAATGCACCCCATTTCTTGCAAAAGTTTCTCCCTGTTTTAAACCACGTAATTCACTATAGATTTGATTGCCCTCAACAACCCCACCCTTTCTTAAGTCGCCAAGTTTATTAGATATCTCATTCGTTTTATTTACATAGCCAGCATAAAGCTTGCCATGATGAATTTCTATAGTCTTGCCCGATATTCCCCTCAATGAATCGGCCGCATATTTTAGTTGTTTTAATTCTTTTTTTGACATTTATGTTTAGTATAACGAGGCTTGACTATTTTGAATGACTTTCGCAGGCCGACCGGACCGAGATATAGGCAAAATGCCAGCAGGCATTTATGCCGTGCCATTAAAAACAGTTAAGCGAAGTTATCCAAGTATTTCTTCTATTTTGGATTTATCAAATCCTATTATCAACTGCCCATCAATATCAATAACTGGCACACCCATTTGACCAGATCTTTTAATCATCTCATCGGCTTTTTGTTGATCTTTGGATACATCAATATCTAGAAATTCTATATTCTTAGATTTAAAATATTCTTTAGCTTGATGACAAAAGTGACACCATGGAGTTGAGTAAATTGTGATTTTTTTCATATTATGTTTTTGTTAGTTATTTTTTAGTCAGTCCATTATAGCATACCCGCACCATCAAAACAAAAGTTGCCACATGGCCTAATTATAATGTATGATTTTTATCCAAAATGATCATCAAAGGGAGACCCCCGAGACCGAAAGAGTCGCCAATCCTGGTCAGTAAGGCCGCTTTTAGCGGCTTTTTTAATAGCCAGCATTCATGATATACTTTCAGCCATGTTTGAAATAATCAAGAAAGACAAAAGAACAAAGGCCAGACTAGGCGTATTAACTACGCCCCACGGCGTAGTTAATACGCCTTCTTATGTTTTTGTTGGCACCTACGGCAAGTTTCGCCATCTTGAGCCAAAAGATATAGAAAAAACCCAAACACAACTTATAATCGCCAACACTTTCCATCTCTGGGAAAAAGCATTAAAAAACAAACTCAAAGAAGGTTTCATCCATAAATCCTTCGGGCTTAAAATTCCTATCATGACTGATAGCGGCGGTTTTCAAATTCTATCTCTGGCTTTTGGAGATAAAAATAAAGTTAGTAAGTTTATGGCCGATGACAATAAAACCGACATCAGCCATCAGCGCACTAAAATTAAAATTACCGATAAGGGTGTGTATTTCCAATACAATGACAAAAAGTTATTTCTTGGTCCGGAACTATCTATGAAACTTCAAAGAAAAATCGGAGCTGATATTATTTTCGCCTTTGACCACATTACTTCACCCCATGATACCTTTACATATAATAAAAAGGCTGTTGAGCTAACTAACAAATGGGCTAAAATATGCCTAAAAGAACATGCTAATAATCAGGTGGATAAGAAAAATAAACAGATGATCTTCGGCATTGTGCAGGGTGGCATTTATCCGAAACTTAGAGAAAAAAGTGCAAAATACATCGGTTTGCTACCTTTTGACGGTTTTGGTATTGGCGGATCTTACACTAAGAAACAAATCTCCGAAATGCTCAAATGGGTTATCCCCCATCTACCCGAAGAAAAACCAAGACATCTACTTGGCGTCGGTAAGATCGCCGATGTCTTTGAGGCCATAGAAAATGGCGTTGATACTTTTGATTGCGTTATTCCTACCCGTGAAGCTCGTCATGGCAAACTCTATACTAAGACTGGCTATATAGATATTCGCAAAGGTAAATACGTTAAAGATAAAAAAATAATTGAAAGAAATTGTGGCTGTTTTACTTGCTCTAAAGTTAACAGATTACAAATAAGAAAACTCATTAAAAGCGAGGATCGCGACGAGAATGCCGCAGGTCAACGCTGGTGCCTCATGCACAACATGTGGTTTTTCAATAAACTGCTTGAAGATATTCGCAGCTCAATCGCTCGAGGCAAATTTTTAGAATTCAAAGAAAAAACACTGCGCCCACTCCAATCTCTCACAACTCCCTCGCCAGAGAAATAGTATAAAGCTTTGTCATTATATCCGAACAAAATACGGGACCCCTCGGCATATACATGCCTCGCCCCGTATATTTGTTTACCCCGTCAGAGCTTCGCTCTTTCGGGGTTACTGGACAAATATCCTCATCTTTATCTATTTCTATACTAGCTCAGTCGAATTGTTCGATATGAGAGCTGGGCTCCGTTAATATTATTACAAAATAAAAAGCGTCCCACACGACAGAGGCATGGAGCCCTTCCTCGCGTGGGACGATGTTTTAACTACTCAGCAGTCCATCTCGCAGTCAAGAGCACATCTAGCTCTTGAGCCTTCATATTAAGCATCTCGGCCCTGTTCCTCAAAAGCTCGCCCGAGACGACTAATAAACCACTGTCATTCTCACTTCTCTGGGCAAAATTTTCCAGAATTTCGGCTTCGTCTCTCAAGATGTTTCTCGCTCCTGTGACTGCCATCCATTCTGACCTATTCACAGCCTCACCTCCATGCACCACTCAGGCGCTAACCGAGCTACGAAAGAACCGAGCTAACCTCATACTCTATTTATACCATATTCTATAGCACTTCGTCAATATGTCGTATATACATCTTTGATCAATAAAAAGCGCTCCATACAAAGGGGGCGCGAAGCGCTTTTCGTACGGAGCAAGGCTGGTTATTTAATGACGGGGCCAGCAGTGGGTTCGTAGGCCTCTTTCATGCATGGCCTAATATGGCTTCTCGGATTATTCGGATGATTATAAATATCCTTATCCACACAGCGAACACGATCGCTGATGATCACATCTCCAGTGGCGACAATGCCACCGAGAATTTGCGTATTCTTACCATCTGCATCCGATGTTACGAATTGAACGACAGAAATGTGGGAATTTTCCCTCATCACCTCAATCTTCATGACAATCCCATAACTCACATGATTCCAAGGGCTGTCCTTGACGATCAAGGGCTGATCACTACCAAGCAGCTCAACCTTGACTACATTATTGCTCGAGGAGGAGTGCGTCCAAACTGGCCACCAGATGTAGATAAGCAACGCAGCAAGTATCACGGCACCCACCCACATTTCCGGACTACGCACGATACTTTTCTTGGAACTCACCACGACCCACCTCCATGCACCACTCAGGTGCTAACCGAGCTACGAAAGAACGAGATCGACTCCATAAATTAATTATATAACGTCTAGGCCTATCTGTAAAGACTATCTAAAACCCCGCCAAAAGACGGGGTTTTAGATATTAATATATCAATTAATTATGAAACTTTTTTCATCTTAGAGAATACATATAGATACAATATCTCCAAGATTCCTACCGTATTAACAAGCAACAGCACCACAAACCAAACCTTGTGCTGTTCACGCGCAGCTTTCCATAGAGCCATCCCCTTCCAAAAGATACTCCAAGCAACAATCACCAAAAAAGCAAGACCTAGTATTGGCCAAAAAGGCATGCCGACACCGGCATCCCAGCCGACTCCCTTACCTGCCTGCATAAAATTTGCTAGTGAATTCATTTATTTTTTATTATTTAAATTGTTAATTCGACCACTTACTAATTATACCACCAACCGCTTCCCAGAATGTCAACAGATAGGATTAGAACTTTTAAGAGATTTATAACAATATAGCTATTTTGCTAGAGCAGGAATTATATTTTAGAAGGCTTTCGCAGGACGACTGGTCCGAGAACGAGGAAATTTTCAGTAGAAAATATTCCGTACTTCTAAAATATGGTTCCTGCCTATAATTTATCAACCCCTAAGTTTCTTTAACTTCTTTATATCTTCTTCAACTCTATTATGGTCAGTCTCTAAGACCATGTCTATTTTTGGAAACTGCTTTATCAAATTAACAAATCCTTCTCGGCCTATTTTACCCTCGCCAATATGCTCGTGCCGATCTTTCTTCTCCCCCAAACCAACCATCGAATCATTGGCATGGATTAATTTAATACGACCCAAGCCTATGGTCGCCCTAATTTGATCTACTGTTTGTTTAAAACCGTCGTCTGTTTTAATGTCATAGCCCGAAGCGAACATATGAGCCGAATCAAGACAAACTCCAATTGAGTTATCGTTGCTTCTTAAAATATATTCCAATTCTTCAAAGGTACTGCCAATTATATCTCCAGCCCCGGCCGATATTTCCAAAAGAAATATCGTGGTACCGCCATAGTCTTTCATGATTTCGCCCACCGATTTTACTACAACATCTAGCGCATCATCTTTATTTTCATAATCCTTGGCACTACCCAAGTGAGTCATTACGTATTTTGCGCCGATTAATGAACCTCTCTCAAGCTCTTCTCGCACAACTTTTATCGAAGCCTTTCGTACATTTTCTTTAACCGAGGCAAAATTAATATAGTATGGGGTGTGGATATAACAATTCTCCTGATGCCATTTCTTCATTTCGCTCCTAAATTCTGCTACCAACTCTTTGGTTAATTCCGGCGCTGGCCCGCCTTGCGGTGAGCGCGTAAAAAGTTGAAATATTTCACAACCCAAATCCGCCGCTCTCTTCGGCGCATTCTGCATCCCCCCCGCAATTGATACATGACACCCTATCTTCATAAGAATTAACTAGCCTATAAGCTAAGCTGAAACATTCTAAATGGACTTTCGCAAGACGACTGGTCCGAGATATAGGCAAAATGCCAGCAGGCATTTACGCCGTGTCCATTGAGAGTGTTTCGGCTTAGCTTATTTAATAACTCCCTCCGCTCTTAACTCTTCTATTATATCACGCGGAATCGGAATTTGATCGCGCACTGGACTAACCCCCGGATATCGCCAAGCTGTAATAACAATCTTCTGACCAGATCTTGGCTTTGTCTGATACATAGCCCAGACCTCCGTTGGCTTAATTTTGGTTCCACTTGGTTGCATAACGGCAACAGTCTTTTCGGCAACACCATTTTCGCGACGCTTTGGATTAGCGATTATTCGCTTAACCCTATCTGGAGATAAACCATAATAAAGCATTTTGCGCATAACATGATTAGTCCAATAATATTTCTTATCGCTCTTGGGTGGTTTATGTAACTGCATATCGTTATTTTACCTAATTTTACGTTTTTAAAAAGTATCCAGCTACGTTTAGTAACCGGATAAATCCCGACACCCAATTACTCTGTTGCTGGACTGGGATTTAAAAAAGACGTCATGATGACGCCTCTTCCATGGGCATCGTATGACATCTTGCACAGCGTGCTTCATACAAGCCCGTCGAACCAAGCTCAATTCGCTTGGAACTTTCTCCACCTATTTTTTGTGTGAATCTTGCACCAAAGCTATGACACTTTGAGCAAACTGCGGTTTCCTTAATCACCCTGTCGGCTATCGCACAAAGATCAGGAGCTAATAAAAATGGCTGCAACCAGGCATCCAGATCCAACGCAGAAATCCAAAACGGAATATCTAGATATTTGGCCGCATGGATGACAACCCGCAGGAACCATTTACCAAAAAGTTGTCCCTCGTCAGCTATCACCACATTAGGATTGTGTCGCCTAATAAGATCTCCTAGATGCTCCTCGTCCCTAACATCAAATGCTGGGATTGCCTCCACTAAAACCCATTTGCCATCAATTAACTTCCTGGATGCGATAGCACCCGGAGTTCTAGTATCTTCGATGGGCTTAACAACCAGAACTCTTCTCTGCGCAATCTGATATTTTTTAATCTCGGCGATTACTCTTTCTGATTTGCCAGATCCCATCGGTCCAGTCACGACAGTAATATCTGCCACGGATACAACCTCCTCAATGAACTAAATTCATTCTAATCGATTTCTGAGTAAAACAAAACCCCCCGAGATGGGGGGTTTTGTTTTTGAGATATTAGTAGTCTCTGTGTCCGCCGCCGAAACCGCCTCGGCTGCCGCCACCAAAACCGCCTCTATCGTCGCTGCGACCACCACCGAAGCTCCTTCTTGGAGGTTTGTCGGTCATTGGTCTAGCTTCGTTGACAACTAACTTTCTGCCGTCGAGCTCTTGGCCGTTGAGTGTTTCAACAGCTTTTGCAGCATCTTCGTCAGAGGTCATTTCAACGAATCCGAAACCTCTCGAGCGACCAGTCATTTTGTCCATGAGGACAGAAGCTGATTCAACGGCTCCTGCCTGTGAGAAAAATGTTCTCAAGGCATCATCGTTGGTGCTGTAGGAGAGATTTCCTACGTATAATTTCTTAGCCACTTATGTAATTATCTACGTTATATGCAGGCGGCGATTTAATCTGCCATCTGTCTTTCCGTAAATAAAAATATTTATTCAGTAGGACGACCTCCCGCGTGCCCACTAAATGAATTAGAGAGACCGACGAGAAAACCTACAACTCATCTATTATAACACACTTCCCTATAAAAAAGCAAATAGCTTATAATCCCAATAATTCTGAGATATTCTGCATTGAGAGCAGGGCTATTTGAGAAAATTGTTCTAAAGTAAGTCCTATCTGCTCGCAAACATTTATATATTCACGATTGGCACCTTTGGCAAAGTTTTTCTCATAGAACCGATTGACCACGCTCTCTGGCTTCACATCGGCTAATTTTTTAGACGGTAAGACCAGAGCCGCCGCTGTAATCAATCCCGACATAGGATCGGCACAAAAAAGGGCTTTATCAAATCTGGTTTCAGGCTGGATATTATGCATGGCATTGTGAACTAAAATCGCATGAGCAATCTCTTTTGAAAAACCATTATCCTGGACAAATTTAGAACCACTAATCGTATGCCTATCTAATTCCTTATTGGTTTCTTCGTAATCAATATCGTGCAATATTCCTGCCACTTCCCAGTCGTTCTCATTCTCACCAAAATGCTTGGCCAAACCAACCATGATCGCACCCACGGCAAGTGAGTGTTTTTTCATATTAGAATTTACTATTTTTTGATCAAGAAGTCTTAATGCTTTGTCTTTTATCGTATCCATCGTCTATTTTGCTAATTCCGCATCAATAATCTTTTTGAAGACAGTAAAGGGAGACGCACCGATAGAGTTACCACTACTATCGGCCATCATTTGACCGTTGATGAACGTAGTTGGCGTACCGCTAACACCAAATGAGGCTCCGGCCTTGGCATCTTTTTCAACTTCTAATTTATATTTTCCAGAATCCAAGCAAGAATTAAATTTAACCGTATCTAAGCCTATTTGACCTGCCCATTTTTTAATATCAGTAACTGTATACTGAATAGTTCCCTCACCCTTTTTAGCTTGTTCGGCAAATATTATATCGCTCATTTCCCAATATTTATTCTGGTCATCTGCACATTCTGTAGCTTCTGCTGATAGTTCGGCAGCCGGATGGAAAGATAAGGGGAAATCACGAAATATGAATTTAACCTTCCCAGTATCAATATATTCTTTTTTAATCTGAGATAAAGTTGCCGACCAGAATGTCCTGCAAAATGGACACTGGAAATCACTGAATTCAACTATTGTTATCGGTGCGTTCTTGTCGCCCAATACTGCATCATCATCCGCTAAAACCGTCAGATCAATTGCTTGCGGAGCATCTGATGTCTTTGGTTTATTGTTCTTAGTGACCTTGAATAATGATGGCGTACCAGCATTTACCCATAAAATAGTTAGGCAGACTAAAACTGCACCTATTAAAGTTGCAATAGCTATAAGCCAGGCGTCTTTTGAGAATTTGGGCATCTTAAATTTTGACGCAGAATCGTTTTTGTTTTCATAAGAAGCAAGTATCGGTTCTATATTATCCATAATATTTATTTATTAATTATTGTTACATACATCCTATCAGTAACCCTTGATCTTTTCAAATAAAAAGAAGATATTCATAGTAGTTCTTCTTAGAGGCACTCATGAATAAATTGAGGCGGGCAATCAATTGGTTCTTTGTCGGACTTCTGGAAAATAAAAAATTAGCCATATTTACTATCACTCTCATTCTTGTATTTCATTATCTAGGATTCTTTGATATATATTATGAGCTCATTTCTCCAGCTCCCTACACGCCAAATGTAATTGTTAATGACGGTGTACTACCATCAACACCAGAATAAATATCAGTCACCACCGACCCAAGGTCGGTTTTTAATTAAAAATGCCGGCGTAAAACGCCGGCATATAGAATAATTATCCTACCCCAAGTCTTGTTTTAATAAACTCTCTCAAATTTCTTTTATCTACTTTTCCAATAGGATTTTTAAATCTGTTGAACTCATCGTTGCCTAGAACGATGAGTTCTTTAGGAATATGTAGTCGACTCTCTGCAATCCTTCGACAGTGTTCGAGTATTCTAGAGGCAATCGCACGGTCATATTTTTGTCCAGGCGATAAGGTAACTACTGCGATAACTTCCTCGCCCGTCGCATCATCAGGCACCCCGAAGACTGAAACTTCAGAGACACCAGTATAAGTCATGATTGATCTCTCAATAGTCGAAGGAAATACCTTTATGCCATTCTTTTTGATCATATCTGACTCGCGATCCACGAAAAATAATTTTCGATGACCATCAATTGGCATCATCATGCCCATATCGCCGGTATCTAACCAGACAACACCGTCAATAACTCTTCTAACCCTATCGGTAGCCCCAACATTGCCCCAATAGCCAAGCATGATATTTGGCCCACTGATCCAGATATTGCCCATCTGACCATCAGATACCTCATCGCCATTATCGCCAATTATCCTACACTCTATATCAGGTAATAGTCGTCCGATCATTGCCCACTTAATTTGATTTGGCTGAACATCACTTGGCAGACAGCTAGATATACCCGGAGAAGCTTCAGATTGACCATAGGCTCGCAATATTTTTACATCAGATACTTCCAAAAAGCGATCAACGACCGATTGACCGATCGGTCCGGCACCAACGACACAGAGACGAAGTGATCGCAATTTCTTTCTAAGGTTTATATTGAGCTCAGTGATTAATGCCAACATTATACTTACACTCGGGAATATGGTTACTTTGTAATTTTCGATATTTTCAACAACCTTCTTGGGAAGAAACTGGGGCATTATGACAAGTCTTGATTGCAAGCCCAGTAAGGCAACATTTATACAAACGCTCAGGCCATATATGTGGAAAAATGGTATGATTCCCAACATCACCTCATTATCGTCCTTAACCCATGGATCAATTAGATCTCTGATCTGCCAGAGATTGGCAACCAGATTTCGATGCGTAAGCATAACCCCTTTTTGGTCTCCGGTAGTCCCACCACTATATTGAATAATGGCGACAGAATCCTGATCCACGGGAACAGCGCTCATTTCAATACCCCGAGAGATAATTTCCTTAAAACGTTCACATGTAGGTGGAATATTCACCAGTTTATTCTGCCACTTAGCCATTGCTAGGTAGACCGGCAGAACATGCATCGGCAGATAATCACCCGGACTTGTAGCAATAAACATTGGCAACCAATCAAATTTGATTTTAGACAAAAGCGGATACAGAAAATCTACTGTAATAATAATGGTCGGATGCGAATCAATAAGCTGATGAATGATCTTAGCCGTCGGTTCAATAGTATTTGGATCCTCGTTTTGCCTCAATGAATCAAAGATTGAGAGCAGACTAATCGGCACAAATATTCTTCCGGCAAATAGTGTTGCGAAATATGCGATTACGAACTGTGGCAAATTCGGCAGAAACACTGCGACCCTATCACCATCCTTCGTATTATCTCTGATAAATCTTGCAAGAATTTTAACATCTCTCAATAAATGTCCGAAGGATATAGATTTGCCCTCAAAGGAAAGCGCGATTGCTGATTTACGCCGTGATGCAACATCACTGAATATATCACCAATAGGACGCATGTCCTTATCGTCCAAAAAGGCCATGGAGCACCTATTTTCAATGAACTACCTAAATATATGCCAAATGGAACTGATAGTAAAACTGGCCCACATGGGGCCAGTTTTACTTTAATGTTCTTTTCTCAAAATACTTCTGCTTGAGATATTCCATATTTATAAGAAACTCCTTTTCTATATCGACATCCAGCTCATCCGAAATGGCAAGGATTGACCAAAGGCAATCTGCAAGCTCATGACTAATTTTTTTATAGCCATCTTTGGTCGGTTTTTTTGAATAACTTACTAGTATTTTAATTAAATCGCCTACGTCTCCCACAAATGCGTCAGCATAATCTTTGGTTCGCCAAACTTCTTTGCCCTTTTTGCGATTCATCTCGGCATAGGCATTTTTAATCTGTTTAGTAATTCTTTGTAGTTTTTTTGTATCCATCAAATAATTTTACACTAAAGTAACCGCTCATTCTACTGCCTTACAGCATTATTAAGATAAGCCAAGCGTCTTTTTTCTGGAAATCTTTCAATGGCATAACGTAACATAGTCCTGGGCATGATTTTATAATACTTTTTTAAAAATTCCTCCTCGGTTTTAATAGACCTCTTACCAATCTCCCTCAACATCCACCCAACAGCTTTTTGAATCAGATCATGATCGTCTGATAATAAAATTTTTGCCATTTTTAATGAGTCAACAAATTTATTATTTTTTATAAAATAAAAAGTTGATAACACGGCAATGCGTCGATCCCAAATATTTTTTGATACTGCCAATTTGTATAGAATACTTTTTGGCTTATCTAATAAATAGTGCCCGATGATTTTGTGAGCCGACAAATCTATGAGATCCCAATTATTTATATACTGTCTGTGGCTTAAATAAAACCTGGCGATTGTTCTTTTCTCGGAATCACTGGCGCGTTGATAGCGTTCAACTAAAATCAAGAGAGCCAAAAGTCGACTTTCATGAATTTTAGATTTAATTAATTGTTCAATTACTAGTATTCCGGCATCGCTATTCTTTTTTACTAACTTTCTAATTTCTGGCACCGTTATCCCCAAAAATATATCACCATAGCCATATTCCCCCTTATTGGTTTTGAAAAATCTTTGCAACACCTTTGCTCTTATTGGATCACTATGATCCTGAAGTTCTTTTTTTATTTTATTAATATTAGCCATCTATATACTCAATCATATTATCACATCGATGAATATGGTCGCAAAACTAAGTACTGAAATCATTGACGATTACCCGTAAAAAATTATACTTAAAATAGGACATTGACACGGAGATGTCATTATGAAGAAAAGCGACTGGGGGATCGAGATAACCAAGGTCAGCAATGGCTTTTCTATAAAAGACCAACACGGCAATATAACCGTAATCCAAGAGGACGAAGACGATGAGTTGTCGTCGGCCGAAAAACTATTGTGGCAAATAATTGAATTTTTTGGCTTTGCCAGGGATAGATATGCCCGAGATTCTATCGCTATAGTTAAAGTGGCTGGTCAAAATATGAACCTCAGGAAGATGAAATACTCGTCCCAATAGATGACATTAACTTCATAGTCAAGAAGAAACAACCAGATGGCATTGGAGATACTGTCCGATAAAAATCCGCACATGTGCGGATTTTTTATTTCAATCTTCTCGTTTTTCTGCGACGAAGATCGTTGAAATTGAGGGGCCTATCACCCATTACCTTGGCTACCTCTTCTAAAGACCAGGGATAAAAGAAGTGCGAATCAACACCCACATCGAGAAGCTTTCCCTCAATACTAGCGTAATTGTCCATTCTTCCATGAGAGTGCCCAAATAAATGCCATGAACCGTAATGGGACTTCGGCCAGATCTTATGTAAATAGTGATTCAGAAACACCTGTTGAGTATTGCTCACATTGATAAGAAATGATTCTCTTATCTCTTCAAAATATCTTACAAGCTTTGGCATATCTTTGTCATGTGAACCCAGGCATAAATACTTCTTGCCATGTAGCCGCTTAAGAATCTCTTCAGCTCTCTGTGTACTTCTCCACGCAAAATCGCCCAGATGATAGACAGTATCGTCTCTACCCACGACACCGTTCCAAAGTTCAATCATGGCTTCATTCATCTCGAAAATATTATTGAACGGCCTAGATGGTATAATTAATTTACAAGATTGCCAATATCAGGCTCCTTAAATAAGGCTAAACCCACCTTTAAGATTAATAGTCCTTATGGCCCCGCCTGTTTAATTCTTTCTTTACCTTATTAATAAATTTGCCGAATTGACGATCTTTCTCCCTCTTTTCAAGCTCAGTCATTTTGTAATATTCCACTTCCTTCTTTAGGTTAATATAATTAGAATATTTGCCCTCATCTAATGCACCCGATTCTAGCGCAGATAGTATTTCACAGCCAGGTTCTTGGACATGCTTGCAATCAATATATCTACACTTCTTGGCCAAAATGGTTATCTCATCGAAAAAGCTATCTATACCGACATTCGTATCCGTCATTCCCACTTCCCGTATCCCTGGATTGTCTATTACGATTCCCCCATTTTCCAAAAAATACATTTCTCTATTAGTAGTAGCGTGTTTTCCTCTACCGGTGCTAAGACTTATATCCTCGGTCTTTATAACATTTTCTCCAAGTAATTTATTAATCAATGAAGATTTTCCGACTCCAGACGAGCCAAGAAAACAATAAGTTTTCCCTCTCACTATGTGTGTCCTTAACTCATTTAATCCCTCGTAAGTTAAGGTGCTAGTCAGGATGATATCAATATCATTGAATCTGTTTTTTAGCTGGGCCCGCTTTAAATCTAGCTCTTCTTTAGAAATCAGATCTATCTTATTTAGTATGATAATAGGTTTTATACCCCCGTTGTTGGCTATGGCAAAATACCTTTCAAAACGATTTAGATTATAATCTCTGCCGACTGATTCGACGACAAGCGCCTCGTCAATATTTGTCGCTATAATTTGCGTTTTATTTTTACTGCTGTATTTTCTTTTCATAACCGTTCTTCTTGGTAATATTTTATGGATGACAGCCTGGACTGCGTTAAGTTCAGTAATAGTCACCCAATCACCCACGGCAGGATAGTCCTCTCTTGATGAAGCATCGTATATTTGTTTTCCTGTTATTCTCGCCAGATATTCACCCCGAGTGTTTTTAACCTTATAAGCCCCCCTGTATTCAACTGTTACTCGTGCAACCGAAGACCCATCCAATCCTAATTTTTTCCGGTTAGACTCAAAAAAAGCGTCATATCCCAAATCTTCAATTTTTGTTTCCATAATTTTAGAAACCACCTCATTCATATTTCTATTTTACTAAAAAATGGTTTTTTATACGAGACAGCTCATCTCAATCTATTTCTCCATTACATCATAAATTAAAAAGACTTTGTTAATTGCATATATACAAAAAGAAAAAGCCCACGAGGGGCTTGCGCATAAACGCGGGCTCTTTCGTGGACACCTATGAGGGCTTCCTGTGAACAGCAGCAACGGCTCTCCGGAGCTCCTCGTCGTTTTCGGCCCAGTTGATACCCTTGGCCGCGTTCCAGATACGGATTGCCTCCTCGTCGAGGAACGCCTCTCCACTCAATTGCCTGTTGGCAATCAGATGAAGAGCGCTCATTAACGCGGCGCATTTCGCATTGGCCAAGGCCAACATTGCATCCCTATCCTCGGTCTTCTTTGCCACGGACAACCTCCAGGTTGTAGAATATACTGATGATACCACTAAGATTGCGTTCTGTCAAATAGATTCTCCGTTATCTGGATAGGATCAGGACTATGGAATGGAGGATCATTCAGAAGGATTTAGTTAAATACGGGTATGTATAAAAAATAAAGAGCCCACGAGGGGCTGGCGTATAGACGCGGGCTCTCACGGGCAGGTGTAGCAACTTAATTGTCAGTAAAGGCCATGACGCACTTCAGCGCCTTCGTAGATCTGTAACCAGCCTTCGTCCACGAACCAGAGAGGAACATAGGCCTTTTCGAGTTGACCCTCTTCTTTGAGGACTCGATGAGCCCATACGCAGTGCTGCTCGGAGCCCCGCGCTATGTTTCCACCTCGTTCATACTCAGCTTGAGGCCAGGGCGACCTTCGGCCGATTTCGAGTAAGCGGTTGTGATCGCTCTTGAGCGGGGCATGAAAGCCGCCACTAATGCCCAGGTACTCATTGCCGAGACCGAGAATAGCACGAAGAAGCTTAGTGAGCTCTCTCATACCTTCAGCTGAACGGACCTTTGTTGTAATTAGACTGACTCTGAACGATTGACCCTTTGCGTAATATGGATGTTTCACGTGATTCCAGCTCGTACCAAAGTTATTGCTGGAATCCAAAGCCTGGGCGTCCTCGGGGCAGTAGATGCTCCTCACCGCATTGCCACTAATGTAAGAATCTGTGCCGCCGTTGACCAATCCAACTGACTCCCTTCCGTTCATCACGGGATGATAAGCCGGAACAATGTAGAGATCGAATCCGCCATGCGGCTTGGATTGGCTGTGCCAGAAGGTAAAGCTGTTCGGCTCCTCAACAATGAAACGAACCACTACCTCATTGTTGAAAATCGTCCTCTGGGGAACCGTCTCATACTTGATCGCGACGCCAACCTGTTCAAGGGCCGCGTCGATTGCATCTTCAAATCGTCGATGCTTGGCAACCGAGACACTGATATGAAGTTCGCGAAGTCTTCTCAGAACTGTCTCCCGATCCATCTCCCAAACCTCTTGCGGAATCGCCGAGAAATCCATGAAGCGGTTGGAATCTTCGCGCGTTAGGTTGTGATTCTGATGCTCGGCGACCATGAGGCCATCGAAAGCCAATGTCGTACGATGTTGAACGTACTGTCTCACATGAGAAGCAGCGAGACGTAGAACCTCGAGCTGAACCTGCTCAGAGGAATCTGCGTACAGAACGACTTCACCCACCTGATCCCATGGATCAAGGAGGATTTCAGCCACGAAAGTGGGCAGTAGGCCTTGGGTTACGACCCACAGCCTGTCTCTCCGATACAGCTTTAGACTTGTCATTATCCTGACCTTTCCTAGGTTTGTTGAGAACTAATCTAATTATGCCACATTTCTGTGGTATTTGCAAGCTGGCTTCGTTTTACCCGAAATGTTAGAACCTAAAAATTAGGTAAAATAAATGCCACCCTAATGTATGGGTGGCTTCCTAATCTCTTCTAGTATTTTGAGGTCATAAATGCGATAGCCTCATCAAGAGTTGGTGAGTACATTGGACCCATCTCCCAAGACATCCTCTTTCGCAACCAAGATCCGCCTGATTCTGATGGTTTTCTGAAGAGAATAAGATTTGCTCCTCTACGAATATTGAAAATTTTGTCGTAACGCGCAGTAGCAAGCTCAGAAAAAGCAAAAAGTTTATCAATTTCTTCGTCGGTATAGTCTTCTGGCGAACCACCGACTGCAACTATTGAAGGGAAGTCGGGCTTGTCAGGACCGGGACGATCCATTGCCCAAAGCATTGAATTTGCAAAACTACAAATTCCAAAACCATTACCTCCACTATTCCAAAGCAACTTTGCGACTTTCTCTTCTCGTGTCATAAGCGCCCCTCCCTCGTCTTTCTGGAATTATAAGAACAAAATACCACTTAAGTGGTATTTTGTCAATATTTGTTTGCTAACGCTGTTAGCTCCCTGCCGGCAGGCAGATGCTGGGTGGATGAAGTCAGAATCTGTTTGGAATAAAAACCCCAGTATGGCGGTTTAATTATGCATCTCGGCATGAACGACAGGCATGGCAATTACTGCACTCCCCCTCGAGAGCGAACTGACACGTTGACAGTGCATTCGAGCATTCACATTTTTTGCCCAAAAATCTTCCCAGACACCCAGGACATCCGTTGGGAAAAGAGCAAGCTAGAGGCTTTTTTCGATATGGCGAACGCAGTTTTTTATTCATCGCTCCCTACCTCAAAGAACGATCGACTTGACCTAGAATACCACTTACGTGGTATATGTCAACATACTTGTAGCAATGTTGCTGGCTTCGCATTGTGAACAACATTAGAACTGTAATACGGAAGAAGGGAGCGTATATGTGTGTTCCTGATTTTAGGATGTATTGTGTATGATTTACCCTATGGAGTCTAGTGCACTATATTAATTTTATAAAAAGAAGACCCCGCACCAGACGAGGCGCGAGGTCTTCAGTCTTGATGCGGGGTATTGACGCCAAGTGAGGCGTTAGTCCTTTTTCGCGTAGATTTCGAGAATCCACAGAAACAAATTGAGGATGTCCAGGTACAAGCTGATACAGACATCCACCGCATTGTTGAGCGTCGCGGGGATCTCATTGGCTCGATACATATCGAAACCGATGTACAAAGCAAAGAGTCCTGCCGCCGCGAAGTGGATAATTCTGAATTCCATCAACGCCGGGATGAACATTGAGGCGATGAGCACTACCAACAGTGCCGTCAAAGCTCCGAAAAGCGCACCGCCAATTGATCGATAGAAATTCGGGAACATGAGACCAGACAGGGCCATCACGCCTGTTACCATGGCAGTGGTTGTCGCTGCCTGGGTTATGAGACCGGGTTGCGCGATTTTGTACATCGCGAGCCCTGGTCCAATGATTGCCCCTAGGGGGATGACAACCAGATTGAAACCGACGAACGAGATGAACGCGGAGTTGCTCATGCTCATTAAGATCCCGACGATAGGCAATCCGAGCCCGACAAGCAGAACTTCAAGAAGTCCCGGACGCCAGGCGACAGTCATTGTCGAGACGATGTAGGTCGCAATGAAACCCCACGTCAGGATCACTCCGATGACGAAGTAGAATGCTCCTCGCGTCATCGTATCGCGGCCGATGCGCTCATAGACGTCAGAACTAATCATAGACATGGCGATCCTCTTTCTGCTACTTTTCGGGCAAACGACCCGTGGCAGTAGCTGCCAGTGATTTTTAAAGATATTTATAGCATACCATATGTGTAATTAAAGTCAAATCTATGAAGAATTACCTCGGACATGTATGGCAAAAAACTAGAGGAGTTAATTGAATGGAAGAAAACTAGGGCTTAGCTTATGAAATTCACCTAGCTCGATAACGGATTACTCGAACTATCTAACAGTGCTCCGCCTACAGGACGCATTCAAGACGCTAGATTGAGCTAGTATTCAGAAAGATTTAATAAAATACAGATATGTATAAAAAGAAGACCCCGCACCAGACGAGGCGCGGAGCCTTCAGTCTTGATGCGAGGTTGGGCGTACCGTACTACCAGCGGTGAAACTTGGGTCCAGGGGTGACATTCGTATCGGTCACCGCTCCATTGTCGTCGTGGATCACATATTCGTTCCCACGACTCGTTGCGGACTTTTTGGCACAGACTACGCCACAGACTACGACGTCGTTTGGACCCTCCAGTCCAGACTGGTCAAGGTCGAACTCAACATGACAGACCGCACACCTACGAATGTCAGACACAGCAAGACCTCCAGATTCTAGAATGTGTCAACGATACCACTAATTCGGTATTCTGTCAAATAGATGCCCCCCCCTGACGCTTTGATGTCAGAACTTATCTAATATGAATAAACAAAAAGTCGTCACACTGGGAAGTGCGTCCAATGGACGACTTCTTGCGTGACGATGCGAGGACAGACGGGACTACTTAATTACATAGGTCTGTCCATGTCCAAATTTCCCGTGATCCCAGCCACCGCCTTCGATGTTGGTTTCGGACCAAACATGGATTTCAAGGGATCGCAGACAGTCAAGATCCCAATTCCTATCCATGACATACTTGACCCACATACTGTTCTCGGGCAGTACGTCAGTGAAGATTCGTGGTTCACCGGTACACATATGACCGTGAAGACTGTAGGTCTTGATCTCAGTAGATCCGGGCTCGCGAACCTGTACAGAGTATCGCGTACCTTCGTGCCAGAAGACCCGAACCACGTTGTTGATTCGGACGGTCTCGATCTTATGTCCGCATCCCGCAGAAATTGAGGTTATGACAATCACGAGAAAGATGATCAGTGCACTACGCATGGGTAGCTCCTCCTGTGGTCTGGATCAAGTTGTTAACGGTCGGTGATAAACTCATTTATATTATATCACGGAACCGCGAAATTTACAATATCAAAAAGTGGCCATTTAAGCCACTATTTATACCAGCGCTATTAGTTCCGCTGACGCCATAATATCAGAACCTAATCTTAAATAACTTCTCTTCTTTCTCGGACAAAGCCTATGCGTTTATTTTGTGCAGTCATTTTTATAAAACGGGCAAGACTTTTTTTGTATACATCAACTCTGTCTCGTTTATAGCTCTCAATGTAAGCGATTCTTATTCGCTGATATGGAGCTGGCATTTTTTGAAAATATTTCCATGCATCTTTGTCGGCTCGTAACGCCTTTAAAATATCTTTTGGAATCTTAAATTTCTCATCTTTGTCAGTCTTAGGATTAAATACATGTGCTATAGCATCAAGCCCCCATTTTGTCATCTTCTTTTCTTCTATAAGCTCTCGTATTCTCTCTTTGTTCATTTGGGATAGAATGCTTGTTGATTTGCGCGGCGAAAATCGTTGGACGAAACGCTCGTTGTCAATCTTTTTTACAATGCTATCAATCCATCCATAACAGAGTGCTTCCAGAACTGCATCGTCATACGGAATACGTGGTTTTCCTGTTTCCTTGCGATAATATATGAGCCAGATTTCTTTCTGATTTTTGTGATTTTTTGCTAGCCATTTCCGCCATTCTTTTCTATTAGTTACGTAAAGCTTATTTTTGATCTCCATATAATTACAATTTTAACCATTTTTGAGTTATGAATTCAAATCAAAACATCACCCTTATAAGGTGATGCTAGAACCTGCTCCGCTGGATGAACGAAGTTAGAACCTGTTTGGATTAAAAAACTGGCCATTAGGCCAGTACGGGTTCAGACTCGTATCTCTGCAAGCTGTCAATTAGGTTTCTTATAACTGCGTGATAGCGTTGGAGTGCTTCGAGCTCAACGATGATTTCATGAATCTTGTCCGCCGGGATAATCATTAATTCCATTGCGTCGCACAAGGCGGCTATGCCAAAGTTGGCCTGCTTATCGAGAATATCATATTCGGGGTGGCTATCTCCTAGTGTTCCCGTGAAAAATAGGGTTTCGCAATGCCTCTTAATCTCGTCTAACATAGCAATGTGAGGTGGTTTTCGGACCATTCGGTCGCCCCTTGTCTGTCAAATAAACCGAAATCAAAATACCACCCCCGTGGCATTTGTCAACATTTGTATAACAGCGCTGTTAGCGGAGTTTATGCCAAGTATTGGTACTGGGCGAACGAAGCATGCCCCGTAGTGAAACGAAGGTTCTACTTCGGGGTCAGAACCTGCTTGGAATGAAAAAGCCGACGTTAGTCGGCTTTCCTTGGCATCTCATTGATATTCCGAACAGAATAATATGGGATAATCAAGGCAACATACGGAATTGTACCAAATACGCAGCGCCAATGAGAATCCGTCCACACATTATCTTGGAATATATATCCAGCTCCAGAGAGCTCCTTCTCGGCATCTTCAATTTTGTCGAATCTGCCAAAATTACCGACAATCTCGTCTTTTTTGTCTCCTGCAGATTGTTTCGAGATCTGGATTGTCCAGACTGTCGATGTGTCAGAGTTGATCGCAGAGATAACTAGTTCGGCATCTTCTTTGCTAATATTCTCTGCTACCACATCTCCGAAGCGATCAAGTATCGCATAATCTCCGTGACCCAATCCGCGATTTCTGAAGCCTATCTTCCACGGCCTGGGCCGAGGAGTGAAATATCCTTTCTTGACGAGCGATTGAATGGCTTCGTCCATTGTCATGTCGCCTTCGCGACTTATGGCCTCTAGAATTAGTGGCCGGCGGTAGTTAACATACGATTCAGGTGGTATGAGCATGGTTTTGGCTCCTTGTCTATAAAGAACGTGAGCCTAAAATACCACTCTCGTGGTATTTGTCAACATCTTTATTACAGCGACCAAGCGAGAGCGAGGAAGTACTGAAATCAGAAGATTTCATGTGCGCTATTAGCTTCGCGTCGTAGACGACGTTAGAATTTATTGGTTGTATGTAGCGAGGGATAGTACTTTGAAATCAATCTTGTATCTACTAATACCGCTAGGAGTACCCCGCTTGCATACATTAGAAAATCAGTAGAGTCAAAAACGCTCGCAAGAGCATAAATACCGAAATATTGTAGTATCTCAGATGTTGACACAAGCAAAAATACAGCGAGTGCTTTATTATGCCATGGTCGTAAAAACGAAAAACTGTCTTCATTCAAAATAAGGAGGAAGTAGAAACCGAAAGGCAGGGCGATATCGGCAAAATAACTATGAAAGAACCTATGAACATTTTCTTCAGCCAAGTCTGCGCCGATAAAAAAGACGAGTGCAATAAAAAGCTCTATCCCGATAACAATTGCTATCTTTTTTTAAGGAGTAAAAAAGCCCGATATTTGTGGGCTGTTTTATTTGGCTCCGCTGACGCTGTGACGTCAGAACCTAAGACTTATAATTTCCAAAGGCTTTTTGAATGACACCCAGCAACTCAGGATAATCTGGCAAAACCCATCCTCGAGAAACCTCGCCGACAAATTCCTCTGCCTCAGTGGGCCAATCATATTTCAGTAATGTTTCTTTGTTTAGATCTAAAACTTCCTGCAAACTCTTTTTATCATAAACATATAATGCCCCTTCGAAACCAATCGGGGCATGTTCAGCTATTAAATATCTGTATCCATTTTGTTTAGCTAATTCTATTTCTTTTTCTAGACTCGAACGATAATAGGATTTTAAAGTATCAATGGGTAAATAACCCATTGGTTTTTGTGATCCAAGACTTCTAATATTAGCCAGTCCATCTTGAATATCTTTTTCGATAGGACTTTCAGGATCAACCTCAAACTTTTTAGGGATATCTACCTCGAATTTTTTTGATTGATTTATTTCAAATTTCTTTACCATATTTTAATTTAATCAGAAAAAAGTTCTAACGTCCACATTAGGTCTAACCAAAAAGCCCCCATTTACTGGGACTTTTTGAAAAATGCTCCGCTGGTTGTACGAAGTCAGAACCTGTTTGGATTAAAAAAGCCGACATTAGTCGGCAGGGAGACTACTTGATAATCCCACGATTTCTAAGGAGGGTCTCCACAATGTCTACGTGGCGCTGTTCTCCCAAATGACCCCATCCAACGGTAAGTACATGAATCATAGAACGTAATTCCTTTCCGGTAGGGTTGAGATCGTTCAGGGGTGTAACTTCAAGATGTTCTTGTAATTCCTTGGCTCGCTCGAATATCTCATCAGCCATGGTTTCTCCAGACGAAATGAACCTCACCTAAAATACCACTCTCGTGGTATTTGTCAATGTCTTTGTTGCAGCGACTGAGCGAGAGCGAGGGAGTACTGAAATCAGAAGATTTTATGTGCGCTGTTAACTCCGAACTGTTGCCCGCGTTCGATCCGCCAGCTGGCGGATGGATTTGGGAGAATTATAAGACATATTGTGTTCCGAAATTAGAGAAGCCAAAATAAAAAAGCCGACATTAGTCGGCTACTTCGATCCAAACTCTAAGAACATGATACAGTCGGGATCATGTTCTTTTTACTGGTGAGCATAAAGATCATCTACAGTTGAAAATTCCGCTCCACAAAATTCATACCCGTGAGACTTGCGAGATTGTGTTTCTGCTTGCTAACTTAGCATTACTACTTTTTTTGCCCCATCAACTGGCCAAGATGAACCAGGGCCAGAATGATGGAGGGGGCAACCCAATGCTTTAATGTTTGGGTAGGCCGGACAAACACAATCAAACTGAAGTTTTAAATGACCAAGAGAAAGGATAACTTTATTCTCTGTCTCTTCGACTTTTCTAAATCCTAACGGCAGCAATTCTTTCCCGGCGTATGTCATAATCAACTCCTCAAGACACTAGACTTGTTTTACAATTATCACATTTAGGTTCGCCAGTCCACACTGGGATAAAATAAAAACACTAGAATTTTACCTAGTGTTTTATCGTTGCTTCGCTGAGTGAACGAAGCATGCCCCGTAGTGAAACGAAGGTTCTACTTCGGGGTCAGAACCTGTTTGGAATGAAAATATGAGTAGCGTTGACAGACGGTACGTCAAGTGATATAATATACATACTGTCTTTGCGCAACTTAACAAGGAGAAGGCCGATGATGTTCCTGCACCTCGCCCTGTTCTTCGGTCTCGTCGTGGTTGTCCTGTGGTTCTGCTCGAATGCGGGGATGTACTTCGAACGAAAGAAGTATTTCCCGAATGAGCCCAAGCTATATCAAGAGTACTGGAAGTTCGTCATTCTCGCTCTAATTGCCATCCTGGTGCTAATCGGCTACCTTGCTGGCAACTTGTACCTGTGGGATACGGCCATGACCTACAAGGATATGGCCGTGGTACAGGATGGCAAGGTCGTCGAGCTGGGACGCACTTTTGTCTGGACGACAAACGGAACGTCCACAATGAGCTACGACAAACCACGTAGCTACATGAAGGCTTCATTCAGCGTTCCTGGGGTTGTAGAGGACCCATCATTCATTGTTCTGGTCATCTATCCGGACTCGAAGATACCCGACCTCGAGATGGCCAATATGCAGTACCAGATGAAGTCCAGCTGCACAAATGTTCTCCCGGGCGATTGCATCGTGGGCATCGCCAGGATAGCCGTGAAGCCCGGCCAAGACGACAGTTCGATTCGTGCTAGCCTCGAGAGGGAATTCCTGCAATACGGCTGGCACATTGCGGGTGTGGCCGTTGTCAGAATCCCGCCATCGTAGTGACCGTCGCGCGTGGGCCCCCTTAATTGGGGGCCTGCTTTTATATATGAGTTCCAGCGTCCACAATAAGTCCAACCAAAAAACCAGATAATACTGGCTCTTCGTATAACAGCGCTGTTAGCTCCCTGTCTGCCGGCAAGCAGACGCTGGGTGGATGAAGTCAGAACCTGCTTGGAATGAAAAAACCGACATTAGTCGGCTGGACTGCCTTAGATTATCTCGCGGCTTTTAGACCAGTTGCACTATTACCTTTCTTGTTTGTGGTCAGGCGGGTCGCAGCATCCATAAGCACGACAACTTGTCTGTCGCTAGTTGAATTGCCGATCAGTGCGGTTACTATTGCGTAGGCATTGTCGACCCCAGCTCTTTCAAGCATATCGCCTTCGGCGTTAAGGCACTTTATCTGCTTAGCTAATTCAGAGATTCGTTTCAACCTCTTCGCTATTGGACAATTACAGCCGGTATTTTTTGAAGAAATCTTTGGTGCCAATAACGACACGATCACGTGCTTCTTGAGGCCTCGGGCCCAGTAAGGACCATCTAGGTCGTAAATACGATCAATCTCAGGATCTTTTTTAGCAACGATTGTTGCCAATTCTTTAAGCAGTGTTTTACAAGTGCACATGACGCGTCCTCCAGATGAACCTAACCTAAAATACCACTCTCGTGGTATTTGTCAACGTCTTTATTGTAGCGACCGAGCGAGGGCGAGGAAGTACTGAAATCAGAAGATTTCACGTGCGCTGTTAGCTCCCTGCCGGCAGGCAGGCGCTGGCCGTGCGAAGTCAGGACCCGTTTTTTAAAAAAATGACCGTTCTCGGTCAGCGAGCTCTTCTCTTTGAGCTTGAGTTGGGCCTTCTTCGCCCCTCACTTTTTCGTTTCGATATATGTTTTCTTTCATTTAGGGACACCCCGGCAAAGAGAACCAGAAATGCTCCTTCAATCCCAATGTCACATGAAGCTTCTCCGGTTTCCGATGATTCTTTAATCCGGCGTCTTGTGTCGTTGACGGACAATTTGGCCATTGCTTATCCTTTGCGAGCAAACTAAACCTAAAATACCACTCTCGCGGCATTTATCAATAGTTGTATAACAGCGCTGTTAGCTCCGCCTACAGGACGCATTCAGAACGCTTGATTGGGCACAAATACAGAAAGATTTAGAGTTTATGAAATTTAATTTTGCTTTTTGAAAACAGAAAACTCGCACACCGGACGAAGCATACGAGCTTCTGTCTTGCGTGCGAGATGGTCACTATCGCGAACACGTCGGCACCAGATAGTACGCGACGCTGTTCCTTCCAGAATCTCCCTGGGCCGGTGGTCCCGTCGGGAAGTCCCTGACGGAAAACGTCACGTAGTCACCCGACGTACAAAACTGCCATTCAGACGCTTCTTCGCCATCGCTGACACGGACGAATTGTCGCGAGCCAGCCTTGTTTTCAACCAGATAGCTGGTCGTAAAACGATCGCTTCTGACCACCAGCAGGATTTGCCCACCTGTGTAGCTCGGAGCGATTCTCTCTGCCGCCGCTCTCGAGATCTTGCCCTGGTAGCTCATGATCGGCCTTGCTGGACCGAAGAACTGCCAGACGACGAAACCCCCGATTGCCCCGATGAGCAAAAACAACGTCGTCCAACGAACGTACTTCTTCATGGTCACTTTCCTCCTCCAATAAATACATAATACCACACTTAGTGGTATTATGTCAAATAGGTGCTCCGCCTACAGGACGCATTCAGAACGCTGGACTGGACTAAAATCACTCAGGATCTTAAATTATCGTCCGTTTACTTCTTGAGCTTTTTGCAAACCCTTAGCTGAACTTTCAGCGGCATGTTGGATACTTTCTTTGGCCGCTTCGGGCACTTTATTTAAGACATCCGAGAGCACATTCTGCTGTTGTTCGGAATTTGTTTGAAGTCTCTTCGTAAGGTCTATAGCATCTTGGCCAGTGTCGCCTGATTGGTTGAACTCTTGAATGGCAGCGTCTTGATTGTCTTTGAGTGATTTTGCGGCCTCAGAAATCTGTTTACCTGAACCGCCTTGTGCTTGAAGTTTTTGTATATCCTCAAGCTTTTCGAGAGTAATAGATAGATGAGTCTTAGCTTTTTCTGAGTGGGTGAAAGACAGAACAGTCCTGACCTTTTCTGTTGTATTCTTTAAACCATACAACGCATCGCCCGGGATGGCATTCTGCGAGGCCGCTACCGTACCCCCAGCTAAAGCAACCAAACCAATGATAATGACTGGAATTAACGGTATAAACCCTTTTTGATTTCCAATAGTCATATAATTATAGTGTACTCTTATTATATACGATGTAACAATGAGATTGTTACTACTTATGAACATTACCTTGACCGATACCCTTTCTCTCCCAACGTTGCCAGTGCAATTCCTTATGATGATATATGCCCCAAATAGATTTTGAGAGGGCTTGCACCTCTACGATGGTAATGAGGTAGAACATCAGCCAACCAATAGGCATCAAGATATACGGGCTGATTTTATTATATCTACGGTCGTTGGAGAACATTTGAACTAAAAACACAAAACTGACGATGCCGATAGAGGCGATAAACGGCGTGGCGTCATGAGTAATGAAAGCAACGGTGTAGAGGAAAATAATAAAAGGGATTTCAAAAACAAGCTGAGTATCGCCTAATACCGCAAATGGCATCACCATCCACGAAAGAATTTTGTTGTGCTTTTTCTCAGTGCTAAAAAACAAGTTCTTATGTTCCACAAACGTATCGATGCGACCGCGCTTCCAACGCAGGCGCTGTTTCATTAAACTTTTGATATCGTTCGCGCCTTCGGTATAGACAATCGCATCGGACGCAAAAATGATCTTCATGCCCGCTTTTTGCATCCGAACGGTAAGCTCGATATCTTCGGTGATATTCCCTTCGCTATAGGGTCCCAAGATATTAAACACTTCTCGGCGAAATGCGCCCGCCGCACCGCCGATAATATAGATAGAACCAATCAAAGCATCAGCTTTCTTGAAGTAAAAAGAGAAGATAAATTCCAGATACTGCGTGACACCAATCATGGAATCGGTGTTCGCGACCTTGACGTTACCAACTGCGCCCATGACTTTAGGATTTGAAAAATAGGCAACGAAATTTTTGACCGCATCTGTATCGACAATTCCGTCAGCATCTACGGTCAAGATTATTTCTCCTGAGGAAATCTCAATACCCTTATTCAAAGCACTACCTTTGCCACCGTTTTCTTTGTAGTGGTAGACTAACTTTTTTGTATTTTCAGATTGATAGGTGTGCTGAGCTACGAAATCACGCATCAGTGTGTCTGAACTATCAGTCGAACCGTCGTTTATGACTACAATTTCGAGATTAGGATATGAACTTTTGAGTAAACTCTCAACTGTATGAATAAGCCCAACCTCTTCATTCCAGGCTGGAACAATCACGGAAACCCTGGGTTGATACGACGTGATATGCTTTCGGTATTTCAATTTCTGGATGGCAATGCTGGTGTCATACCACGGACTTAAGAACATATAGATAAAATACTTCGTTAAAAAAAGAAATGAGAAAAATAAAATACTGTCCGTTATCCATGGAATATATACAACTGACTGCTTGGGTACCAAGAACATCGAGATGATAAACCCAAAACTGACACAGTAGAGACCGACGTAAATGAGAGCTTTTTTCATGCGAAATTTACTTTCCAGAAAAATAGGTAAATCTTACTCAGAATATTTGAGTAGATGATAATTGCAAAAAATGTCAGAACGACATCAAAAACAACCGAGGTATCGGCAAAGTAATAATGGTACAGCAAAACTCCTAGCCCAATGGTTAGGAGTAGCACAAAAAGAATTATTAGAAAATTTATTAATATCTTTCTAATCATAATTTCCTTCATTTTACTCGTTTTTGGCTCTAAAGTCCATTTGCCGTCTAAGAAAAAATCCTGATAAAATCAGGATTTTTTCATTTGCTCCGCATTGTGAACAGCGTTAGAACTGTAATACAAAAGAAGAAGAGAGAGTATGCATATATTCCAGACTTGAGAATGTATTGTTTAGGCAGCCGCGTCGCTTTCGTTCAATAAAATAGTATTGTTCTTGTTTATTTTTAGGAACTTGCGTCCGATAAGAATAGACCAAATCCATAAAGGCAAAACTGACACAATAGCACAAATCATTCCGACGGTACCAAGTGTAGGAGGAACAAGGGCTAAAACCCCCAAAACTATGGCAACATATGCTGTAGCTCTTCCGAATACCTTGCTTTGAAGCATGACAATCGCCACTATCAGCATCGCTATACCCTGAATAATATAAGCCATATCAAATGTCGTCCCTTGCCAATTGGCAAGCATTAGTTCGCCGCCAGTTAAAGCGATAGTTTTTTGCACTTCTGTTGTAGCAATCGCATACATATTACTGAGGCTTAGCATTTCAAAGGCTGATCCTGAAGCAAAATAAGTTGTAGTACCGACAAGACCCAAAGCTAAAGCAATGGTCATTAGTGAGGGAGAAGCTTTCTTAAGCGCCCCGTAAAGAGCCAAAAAAATAAATATCATAAGAACCTGGTCAACTAAGAGAAGTAAGTCCATATCCAAAAGACCAACCAGTTTATTCGTTTGAAACAAATGGAACCAATCAAGCGCGGTCTTTGGAGGTGGCCAAATAAAAAACACCGCCATTTGAATAGGTATAAAGGCCGCCATTAAAAAAGAAGATATTGCGCCAACTTTATATATTGTCTTCCATTCCATAGGATTTTTTATAAATTTTTAATGATAGATAAATAAGCACAATTGAGATGATAGCGACGGCATATTCAAGCAGTGCATATCCTAACGGAGCAACTTCTGGTTGCATCAAGTGCGTTTGATCGGCTACGACTTGAAGGATGTTTAACACCCCCGCGGTAATTCCAAAAAGACTTCCAAGTTTCGCTTTCTTAAAAATAAGCGGTATTGTAGCAACTTCAGTCACAACAATAACAAGGAAGAAGAACAGCCACACCATCGAAACGTTATCCTGGGGTCTAGTTTCAAAACCGATTGGCGCTGGGAATTCCAGCGCAGTGATAACGAGAGTAGCGGCAATGAAGCCAACTACTCCTCGCTTTGCCCATTTAAGATTTGAGATGTTGTCACTTTTCATAAGAATGATTATATAACAGTTATGAGATATGAAGCGATCTACAATTTTCTTGTGCCGACGGCTTTTAATCGATTGGAGCTAAAGAGTGACAGCCTGATGTTCGTCAACATTTTTCCGTTTGAAAAATAGTATGACAACTAGTGCGATGATGCCCGATAAAAGCAAGAGCACATCTTCTTTAATGCCGAAGGAGACCGCTGCCATAAATCCTACAATTGACCAGATAAAAGGAATAACGATAAGACGCTTTATGTGGTTGCTCCCTAAGAGTAAGACTCCGAGCGTAAACATTGTCGTCGGGCACGGAAGACCGAAAGTCGGATTGTCTGGAAAACGGTGGCCTATTATGTATCCCACGATCGGATATATAAGGATGCCCGAGGCAATAAGGCCTAAGCCCATATACTCGCGAATTCCCTTATCAAAATTGAACTCTAATTTGCCTCTAATTAATCCGTAATAAATAATCAGTATTCCTTGTAAAACAAACGTGGCCGCAAAAATATGAGCAGCGGGATTGATCTCAGTAAAGAATATCCAGTGATAGACTGTCCCCATCCACAACCAAAATCCACCCAAAATTGCGGAGATAATCTTGGAAGAATAGCGTCTCTGACGAAATATCAAAAAAACTGCAGTTAGCCCGAATAAATAAAAAACTATCTGCATTGGCCAAACAGCATTATTATAGTTAGAGATGACCCTAATAAATTGCTCTGCAGTAAAAGGATAATTCATATATAAATAATAAACCCTAAATTAATAATTGTCAGTTGATAAAGCGTACCCTTAACACTCTTCTTGGATGAAGATAACAAAACGCCCATTAAGGGCGTTTTGTATTATCGAAGCTCCGCATTGTGAATGACGTTAGAACTGTAATACGGAAGAAAGGAGAGTTTGTGTATATTCCAGACTTGAGAAAATTTTATACGACACATTAATGACCGAACCTAATTGACGCTATCGTTATTGAAGCCGCTTGGCATATCCTCTTCGTATTTTTCAGTCTTAAGCATTATCCCCCAAGTCTCACCTAAAATATAAAGAAGCTTTTCTGCCATAGCTAAGCCCCTATTAAGCATTCCGATGTCTTCCTCAAGTGCTGTAACTAATTTTGCCCTTGTTTCTTCGGGAATATTTGATTCGCTCTTCATTCACTCGATTTCTCTTTGAACCCTTTCCATTTCATCCATAAACCACTCTTTCTGCTGGGTGGCCTCTGCAATATTTCTTTTTAAGGTTTCGATCTCTTGCCCGATTGGACGTTCAATTGATTTTGTAGGTTGTTCGCTCATCGTTTAAGATTATAAGTTTATAGATGGTTCTTTGAGATATTCCAATTCAATTACCTCTTTACACTTGCCATTATTGCTACCGTGTGTATTTTTTATCCTACATTTCATCGGGGGCAAGAGAACTTCGTCGTCTTCGTTTCTGATGAAATGATCGAATTGGTTGAGTTCCAGGGCGGATCCGTTTTTCGGAATGGCTATCTCGTATCTGTAGAAATCGTAACCCGGATCAGAAGGAACAACGGATGTTGATGAGATAATTTTAAACTCCACAATATCATTGAGATCGTAGCGAATTAAGGCATCTTCAATTCTTACATTCCTATATAGCACCATCTCGTTTTTTATTGGTTTCATTGCGCCAAGAATATTTGAAATATCATTCCTAGCGATTTTGAGAATTTTATCCTTTGTTTTATCGTCTAATTTGTCATATATCCGGCCCTGATATCTCTCAACGCTTTTCATATCAAGATTTCTATCGCCGTTTTCATGCTCCTTAAGAACGCCTTTTGAATCGTTATTTACAATCTCGGCAACCTGCCAAAGACGCTCCATATCACCGAAAAGCAAATTATTAACGATTAAATAGTCATTTCTTGTATAGAAAAAAAAATTGTTTCTTCTAAATCCATAGTCAAATTATCTCACTATTGTTAAAAAAGTTCGAGTCCCGGTATGGATCAAGCAAAAACACCGCACAGAATGCAATGTTCTTTTCGGTGCTCCGCATCGTGGATAACGTTAGAAACGTGATTCGGAAGAAAGGCGAATTTCTGTATATTCCAGACTTGAGGATGTATTGTGTATGATTTACCCTACGGGGTGATTCACTATACTTACCTAAAACAGACTCCGAGGACGGCTCATCTGACCACACATTACGAGCGACGATCTCCTAAAAAAGTGTTCTTGCGATAAGCCCTATGATTAGAATTCCGGTAGCATTTAGAATGAATGACAAGGGTACGAACAAAGAGGTTTTCATTTTTGAAAGACCCATCATAGCAAGCCCTAGCTCGTCGGGAAGTGGCGATGCCACAACCAAAGCTCCGAGCATCGGTATTAACCACCTAAAAATTCTCAATTTAAAGATCACCGTTAAACGGCCCATATTTGTCTTTTGAATAAGATATCTGAAGTCTTCGGCCAACCTATCTTTTATAAAGAGGAAGATAACTAGGTCACCGATTAGGGCTCCCAATCCACCGAAAAATGCTACTAATACTATTGACCCAGATTGAGCAATTTCGCCCAGCACCACGGTGGCGATGGCTGTGGTAAAAACAGATGTAAAGAACATTCCGGCTACAAAACTTTCTAAAAGTTCTAGCCCCCTGGTTGAATCGAGTACCGCCCTTAATGCCCCCGTTTTTGCCAATGCTAAGGCAATCGCAACGCTGATTATCACAAAAAACAAATCCTTAATTAATCTGCCATCCCTAGTTCTCATAATTTATACAAACTGTTTTAGTACCAAAAAACAAAAAGATCCATAGAACAATAGACCACAAAACAAGGCCACATTAGTTAGTATGCTTGGCCTCAACTGTTTGGGAAGCTTAAAGTTGTTAAGATAAATCAGTATCGGAATATAGATAACCATTACAAAACCACCCATAACGGCGCTAATGGTTAGTAATACAAGCGGCTGTCTAAAAGAAAGAAGGAGCATATTAATCAAGATTATGAGGATGATCAATCCATAATATAAATGACTCAAAGATATGTTCCTAATTTTCGTAAGATATTTAGTGAATGGCCCGATTTGCGAATTCACATAGACAACGTCAGCAACGATTCTAGTAAATGCGTCTATGATGGTCCACATTACTGAGAAAAGCATCAAGAAAGCCATCAGCAAGAAAAGATCAAATCCAAATTCGCCCCAAACTTCTCCAAAAATATGAGCTTGCACAACAGCGACATCTAAGCCCTCCGGCACGAGGCCCATTGGAGTAAGTATTAAATAGGCATTTAAACTCAACAATAGGATGGTTATCACGCTAATAAACCAGAAGATCAGCCCCTGATCAATTCTCACAAATCGCATCCACTTCTTCCATCTTTCATTGTTGTGCTCATTATTTGAGAAGCTATATCCTTTATAAGAGACTGCTTCGATTTTACCGGTGATCGGATTGATAATTCTGCCAACGTATTTGCCCATTCCAATTTGCTTATCTCTGTACCAAAGCGAGACGCATAGATTCAAAAGTCCTCCAGCCCCCGCGAATACAACCGCCCCTAGCAGAACATTCACATCTACGTCTTTTGGAATATTCTTGAAACTTTCGAACGCTCCCCACAGCTCATTGATGCCCCTGGCTCTAATAATAAGAGTTGTTGATATGATTAATAAAAAAAAGAAGGCCGGTATAATAATCTTCAAGGTTCTTTCTAGGAGATGATAGGCCACTCTCCCGGTGAAAGTAAGGATCAAAACCAAAATCAAACTCGCAAAGGCCCACTGCATGTAACTGCCGAAACCCATCAATTCTTTAAGCGTTGTGCCGATGGCAGTAGCCCATCCTGGCCAGACGTAAAGAAGCACCGATGATAAGATCCAGAAAGGAGCAAACCACTTAAAAAGTCTCGAAGAAGAAGTAAAAAAACTCTCTCCAGTCGCTAGGGCATGCCTAGCGACCTCTTGATTAATAAAATACTGAACCGTAATACCAAGTATCGCAAGCCAAATTAAGCCCAACCCATATTTAGTAACTAGGTGCGGCCACATTATCAATTCTCCCGTACCCACGGCCAAAGCAGATACGACAATTCCAACGCCTAGGGCTTTCGTCCAGTGGGGCGGATTTGGCAATTCTCTTTCCTCTCTATCTCCGTAGTGGTCAGTCATTTAATTCATTATACCAAAAAATGGCCCAAATGGACCATTCTTTAAAAGGTGCTCCCCCCCCCCGACGCATTGATGTCGGAACCGGTTATTGATGACAGAATTTATTTATTATTAGTCTCATTTCGTGACTTCAACCATTAAGCTTTCTAAAGGTATTCCGCTATATTGCCGTTTACTAATCTCAGTATTCTCGTACAGGATACGAACTTTAAAGCCAACCGATTTTATTTTATTTAGATAGTCGTCTCTCATCAAAGCACCCGCCACACATCCTGTAATTAAATCCTT
>Ga0209212_1001569_pt1 | contig 36439 bp, 43 predicted proteins | sample RifGroC2_FD_183996 | JGI IMG/M metagenome (GOLD analysis project Ga0209212, IMG submission 183996) | Groundwater microbial communities from Rifle, Colorado, USA - Groundwater C2 (SPAdes) (version 2) | ecosystem: Environmental > Aquatic > Deep subsurface > Groundwater | place: Rifle, Colorado...
ATAACCATAGATTTATGTTTAATTGTAAATTATACCCGTATTTTATCTAAGTTATGGCAAAATATCAATCTTTTAAGCACCCAAAAATTAACTTAAACCACATGATATAATATAATCAGCGATTAATTTTATTTATTTTATAATTAATTTTTAATCTTAATCATCCCAGGGATGATTAAAAAATTTATGCAGAAAAAAAGGGGGGAAGGCTTGCTTGCTCGCCTCGCTGGAGCTACGGCGAAGCGGGCCGGCGAGGCAGGCAAAATGCCTAACGGTTTGACTGTGGGCGTTTTTTTATTTTTGTTAATCGGCTTGGGCGCTAGTTTGGCCGGCAACCAGGCCGCCGCCGGTTTAGCCGACCACGCGGTAATAAATGAAGTAAGCATTGACAGCCTAGTCGGAGCCGGGGGGACAGAAGACGACTGGATTGAACTTTATAACCCTACGGCCGCAGCAATTGATTTAAGCGGTTGGTCTTTACAAAAGGCCGCAGCAACCGGCGGAGTGTCAAGTAAAGTCGCGCTAAGTAAAACTATCGCGGCTAATGACTATTTTTTAGTGGTTAGGAATAATTCGGCCACCAGCCAGTCCTTAAAAGATGCGGCCGACTTATTGGTTAGCAGTTCATTTTCTTTGGCGGATGATAATACTATTATTTTAGCTAATGACAATAATAATATCACTGGTTCTGATGATCCAAATATAGTTGATTATGTCGGCTATGGGGCCGCAGCGCTTTATGAAGGCAGCGCGGCCGCGCCGGCAATTTCTGAAACCAAGAGTATTGCCAGAATTCCGGCTGGCGAGGACGCAAATCAGAACTCGGTTGATTGGCAAACGCAGGATAATCCTTCGCCCACGAATTCTACCGCTGACGACGGCACTATCGGCGGCACGGTTTTATTAACTATAACGCCAGACGCCGTACCGGCGCAAAATATTACTTCAACCGGAGCGCAGATAGTTTTTCAGGTTAATGCCACTGGCACCGCTTTTGTTAAGTATGGCCTGGATACTGTTTATGCCAGTTCAACCGCGCCCGAGGCGGTTGCGGCAAATATAACTAAATCCATCAGTTTAACCGGCTTGGCCTGCGCCGCGACTTATCATTATGTAATTTACGCGGCCAATTCCGGCGCTACGGAAAATGATACCACCAGCGACGCGGTTTTTACCACTTTGCCTTGCGGTATCACCGTAGATTCTCTGACCATGACTAAATCATCGGCCAAAGCCAATAATCAATATGCTGACGGCTGGCAATGGGAATTTAATATTACAGTTTGGAATATGAATGAAACTGCTTTAAAAATGAAATTCAACCAGTGGACTGGCGCGGGTAGCTTAGACGTCGGCGCCAATATGCAATATTCCGTGGACAACGGCGCGGTTTGGACCGACATCTTGGCTAACGCGGCTTATCCGGCGGTCGGCACGGATATTAGCGGCCTGGATAACGGCGCCGGCGCTGGCCGGCAGGTGAAGATTATAGTCAGGATGAAAGTGCCGGTAGGCACGGCCGCGGGTTATTACAATTCCAGCTACGGCATTTTAACCGAATAATAATTGACATTTTGTCATTGCGAGGAGCTTTAGCGACGAAGCCTGCCTACCGGTAGGCAGGCAATCTCATGGATGTTGAGTCGGCGAATAATAGATTTTTTAGCTAAAATACCGAATACGTGAGATTGCTTCGCTCCCTTCGGTCGCTCGCAATGACAAAGATGAAATCAATGAAGAAAATAATTTTAGTTATTATTTTATCAATGCTCATAACTCCGGGCGCTGGCGCCTCGGAAATTTTCGGGCAAATCAGCACTAATCCTAACGCGCCGGCCGGCGGCGGTAATAATCCGCCCACAGCAGAGCCGTCGAGTCCCGTAGAAACCCCAGTAGTTAAGCCCAGCAGTGGAGCCATAATTTTACCGACGCAAAACAGACCGGAAGTCCAACCCTTAGCGGTTCAGCCGGCTACGCCTAAGTCAGAAGTCTTAGGTTTAAAAGTTTACCCGGACGGCTCATTGCTGCGCGGCGCTGATCAGAAAATTTATCTCATCCAAGGGCAAGTTAAAAAGCATATTATCAGTTTAGAAGAGCTAAAAAAATATCAAGGGCGCGCTATATTAAAAGCTACGGCTGAAGAATTATCCGGTTTAGAGTCCCGCGAGCATTTAGACGGCGAGTTAATTCGGCAGAGAGGGGATGTAAAGGTTTATGTCATTAAACAGGGACCGAGACAGCATATTCTAAATCTAGAAGAATTAAGGGCGCATTATTTCGGCCGGGAAATTTTTAATCTTAGCCGCGAGCAAATGGGGCTGTATTAAAGCTGGCGGTTCTAAGATTGTAAATTTATTTATGGATTATGCTAGTTAACAATTTTAGTTTGGGCTGATTTATTTTTTATTTCCAAATTACAATAACATTTTTTTCTATCTTGACGGCGGTTTTATGGTTGCCGGTAGGGTAGCCGCTAATGGCTTTAAATAAAATATCGGTTTTATATTCATAAAGCCGGCCTCTTTTAGTTCCGCCGTCGTTGGTAATAAAGACTTTTTTAATAAAATCATAACCGATAATGACAACCATGTGGTGCCTGGGGCCGGGCGGCGTGTAGTAGGGGTTGCCTAATAATTGTCCGTTCATGGGCGCGATAATAATATTCCCCTTTTTCAGTTCATTGGTTATATCGGCAGTTGTCGCATTTTTAATGAGCGCCGCGTTTTGATAATTAAAATAATCTTTAATTATCCAATCAACCGTATCGGCCACGGAAATATCGCGGTATTCGCCGTATTTTTTTAAAAGCCAATCGGACAAGCCGGTGATCTCTTTCAGGGCTTCGGCTTTGGTTAAACTTTGCCCGCGCGCCCATTTTACGGCCATTAAAGACGAGGCCTCTTCGCAGCCGTCTTGCTGGCGCTGATCCGACCACTTGCCGAAAGGCGCTTGAGCGGTAAAAGGCACGGCTTGCAAGATTTTTTTAGTTGCCGGAACCAGGGATGCTTTCGGCTCGGCGGCCCTTCCTCCGACCATGGCCGGCGAGACCAATCCGATTAAGATGGCGAGTATTACAATGATATTTTTCATAATGCTAATTATACCTCTTTTTTTATTCAGGCGGAAGACAATTAATTTAAAGAAAAGTCATATTCTATTGTCAAACCTTTGAATTTGGCCGTGGCGTTTTTAGATTACTGGAAAAATGATATAATAGAGTGGCAGATTAACCGCCTAATTTTAATTATAAATAAACACATGACTATATTAAAAAATCAGCCTACTTTAAGAGACATGCAAAATTATGTGGCTGAAATTGAAGTAGAGAGAAGGCATGACCATGAAGTCATGGCTAAGAAATTTTTAATGCTAGTGGAAGAGGTGGGGGAGTTGATGACAGCCGACAGAAAGAAACCAAAATTGATTAAGCCAGATCATAATCCGCAGTTTGCATCGCTCGACGAGGAGCTGGCCGATATTCTATCCTATCTTTGCTCCATCGCCAATCACTTAGGCGTTGATTTAGAAGCGGCTTTTAGAAATAAGGAAGAAATTAATAAAAAAAGATTGGGCAGATAAGCGGTGGCGGGTGTCTTGGATAATCAATTTTTTCGTTGCGGAACTTGACTATTCGCGTAAACCGTTGTATTATAGTGAATAATAAAGTTGCCGCTTTACGGGGCGGTTTTTTTACATCTGCTATTTTTTAATTTTAAATCCCCCTAACCCCCTTTGTTAAAGGGGGTAAACACTATGGAAATTAGAAATATCGCCATTATCGCCCATGTTGACCATGGCAAAACGACTTTAACGGATCGGCTGATGCAGCAAACCGGCATGACCGAGCCGGGCGTCAGTATGGACTCAAACGCCCTGGAATTGGAAAGAGGCATTACCATTTATTCAAAAAATACTTCCATTCTTTATAAAGGCACGAAAATAAATATCGTGGACACGCCCGGGCACGCGGACTTTGGTTCGGAAGTGGAGCGGGTGTTGCGGTCAATTGATTCAGTGCTCTTGGTCGTGGACGCGCAAGAAGGGCCCATGCCGCAGACTAAGTTCGTTTTAAAAAAATCCCTAGAATTAGGTTTAAAACCGATCGTGGTGATTAATAAAATTGACAAGCCGGCGGCTAGGGTGGAATGGACTTTAGAAAAGATTTATGAATTATTTTTAGACTTGGGCGCCAATAACGAGCAGCTTGATTTCGCCGTCGTCTACGCCGTTGCTCGCCAAGGCATTGCCAAAAAAACTTTGACTGACGAAAGCTCTGATTTAACCCCTCTTTTAGATGTTATTTTAGAAAAAGTCAAACCGGCTTTGAGCCAGCCAGCCGAAAAATTGCCGTTTAGAATTCAGCCGTTTAATCTGGCTTATGATAATTTTATCGGCCGTTTAGCCATCGGGCGCATTTATGAAGGCGTGGTTAAGCAAGCCGACAATGTTTTCATTAAAACTCCGGACGGTCAAATTAGAACCGGAAAGATCGCTAAGCTATATACTTTTGAAGGCGTTAAGAGAAAAGAAGCTAAAGAAGCCGCGGCCGGAGATATTGTCATGATTGCCGGCCTGCCGGACATCTATATTGGTGAGACCATCTGCGCTTCGGCCGACCAAGAGCCCTTGCCGGCCATCGCCATTGATCCGCCCACCATTTCGCTTAATTTTTTAGTTAACAATTCTCCTTTTGCCGGCCAGGAAGGAAAATATGTTACCAGCCGCCAGATTAAGGAACGGCTAGAGAAAGAACTGGAAGTAAATGTGGGCTTAAAAATTGATTTTTCCCGCCTACCGGATGGGCAGGCCGCCGGCGATTATTATAAAGTTTACGGCCGCGGTGAATTGCATATCGCCATACTTCTGGAAAACATGCGGCGCGAGGGTTTTGAATTGCAAGTTTCCCAGCCCACGGTTATAATTAAGGAAGAAGGGGGAGTAAAACTAGAGCCGTTTGAAGAGGTAACGGTTGACGCGCCAGGGGAATTGTCCGGCGTAATTATAGAAAAATTGGCCAAAAGAAAAGGCCTGATGAAAGAAATGAAGCCGGAACATAGCGCGATCAGAATGGTGTTTGACGTTCCGGTTAGAGGATTCTTGGGCTATCGCAATGAGTTCGTGGTTGATACCAGAGGCGAGGGAATTATCAATACGCATAGCGCCGGTTTTCGGGCCTATGCCGGCGACATTCCCAAGAGCGAACTCGGCTCCATGATTTCCCTGGCGAGCGGCAAGGCCCTGGCTTTTTCCCTATGGAATTTGCAGGAACGCGGTCAGTTGTACATTGACGCCAATACCCAGGTTTACGAAGGCATGGTGATTGGCAATGTGGCCAAAGGCCATGACCTGGAAGTCAATCCGATCAAGGGGAAGCAATTAACCAACATGCGCGCCTCGGGTTCGGACGAGGCCATTCAATTGACCCCGTCGTATGAAATTACTCTGGAGCGGGGTTTAAGTATTATTAAAGCCGATGAATACTTAGAGGTCACGCCTAAGAGCGTGCGCTTAAGAAAAATCTATTTGACCAAGAACGATCGGACCAAGGCCATGAGATGGAAATAGAAATTATTATTAAATTTAAATCTATGCAAAATTTAATAAAAAAAATTAAAAGAAAAATCAACTGGGCGATAATAAACCTAGTTTCTACCGGCTTGGTTTTGGTATTTTTAGGCATTTTAATCGTTTGGACGGATTTTGTTTTAAGATTAGTGATTGGACTCTTTGTTATAATTGTTGCCTATGCTTTTTTCCATCTGGCTTATAAAATTTGGTGGATAAAGAGAGAAGTGGAGAAATATTTTAAATTGTAAAAGAATAATAAACTGGATGATATTTAAAAAGGTAGCCGGGTGAAAGCTTGGTTACTTTTGTTTTTTATTTGATTTTTTAGGTAATAAATGTTAATATGAAAATGTTAAATTTGGCTAAATCGTTATAAGCCAAATTAGCCTAATCTAATATGCCGATAAATCCCACCTTATCAAGGAAAGATGAAGCAGTCTTTACGCTCAATGAAAATGTCAAAAAGTTATTTCAAGTAATTTATCGCGAAAACAACAAGGAAGAGGCCGAGGATGACATTCCGAAGATAAAAGTCTCCGAGCTGATTTCCCGGTTGGCTTTTTATTATGAGAAAATTCGCAATTCGGTTGATTATAAGGAAGAGTATCTTTTGCGCCGCAGCTCAATTTTAAGAATTTTGAAAAGGCAGATTATAATTGAAGGGCCGTTAAAGATGCTTAAACCCGAGGATATCGCCAAAAATCTCTTGGTTGAGCTAATTCGAGCCGGCTATCTCGCTAATAACAAATTACCGGAAACTAAGATTGGCGAATTGGCCGTAGTCATAGATAAATATCTGCAATTAAGGCAGTATAGTTTATCTAAAATTGCCGACAAGAAGCAGAACCATGAAATTAACAAATGGATTTTAGCTTTAGCTTCTGCGGAGATTGAAGAAAGATTGAATATTAATCCGGTGCAGCAAATCACCATCGGCAATATGTATGGATTGCTGTCCGGCCACATTGCTTTGCCCAAAGATTCAATCTACCAGCCGGATCGGGAAATTCAAATTTATCTTAGCATTCATCGGATTTTCATGAAATTTGACGATGATATGCTGGAATTTTTATTGCTTAAATATTATAACGCTAATTGGCTTAACGCTGCGGATGCAGAGATAAAGAATTTAGCCAATAGTATTGAGGCCGTGAGAGAAGCGATCGCCGAACAGATGAATCATCCGCTAGCCGCGCAAATTAATAAGGTGATTAACCGTTATTCGGTATATTATACAATTTTGAATGATGTCATTATGGATAATCCGGTTGGAGTTTATGAAGGATTAAAGGACGACCCGAAAGCTTTTCCGCGCTTGATTAAAAAATTCGCTCAAAAAAGATATCATGAGTCTAAGGTGAAATTGCGCCGGGCAGCCGTCAGAAGCATTATTTACATCTTTTTAACTAAAATGATTTTGGCTTTTATACTGGAAATACCGGTTACTTTCTGGCTGGGGGAAGTTTTAAATTATACTTCTTTGGCCATCAATATCGCTTTTCCGCCGCTTTTGCTGTTCTTAATCGTTTTATTCACCAGAACGCCGTCAGAAGCCAATTCTTTTAAGATTATTAATGGAGTTGAGGAAATTATGTTTAAAGAAAAAGCCAAGAAAGAACCGATTATTTTAAAACAGCCGATTAAGCGGGCCAGAGGCATCAACGGAGTATTCGCCATGATTTACGCGATTACTTTTTTAATAACTTTCGGTTTGGTAATTTATGGCTTAGACAAAATTCATTTTACTTTTGTCAGTATTGTTATCTTCCTCTTTTTCTTGACCTTGGTAAGCTTTTTCAGCTTGCGCATCAGAAAAGTGGCGCGGGAAATGTATATCGTTGAGCGCCGGGATAATATTTTTTCTTTCATAACGGATTTCTTTTATGTGCCGATTATTGAAGTGGGCAAGTGGCTTAACGAGAAATTTTCCCGGCTTAACTTTTTTGTTTTTATTTTGGATTTTATTATTGAAGCGCCGTTTAAGGTTTTAGTTGACATCGCCGAAGAATGGACGAAATACGTTAAAGAGAGGAAAGAAGAAATTATGTAGTTATAATTGTCATTGCGAGTCCGCCAGCTGGCGGACGAAGCCTGCCCGACTGTCAGCTCGACAAAGTCGTTCGGGCGGGCAATCCCTGGTTCGAAAGGAAAACGGGTGGAATGAAAATGCATTGATTGATAAATTGAATTTTGCTTTAAGAAATTTACCAATAAATTGGTTAGCGCTTCTTGCCAGAGATTGTCACGCCGCCCTGATTACAGGGGCGGCTCGCAATGACAGATCAACTTATGTCCACTCTATACATCGTGGCTACGCCGATTGGCAATTTGGAAGATATCGGCATGAGAGCGCTTCGCATTCTAGGCGAAGTTGATTTTATTTTATGCGAGGATACTCGCGTAACCAGAGTTTTGTTGGATCATTATAATATAAAAACCAGAACTATTTCCTACCATCAGCATTCGGGCGAAACTAAAGTTAATGAAATTATGGATTTATTGGCGCGAGGCAAGAACTTGGCGTTAGTCTCGGACGCCGGCACGCCCGGCATATCCGATCCGGGCGGGAAATTAGTGCAGGCAGTAATCGAAAAATTCGGCGGCGAAGTTTACCCCGTCAAATCCCGCTCCGCGGGAATTCCTCCGGAGGCGGAATTATTTGATGGGGTAAAAATAGAATCAGTGCCCGGCCCATCAGCCGTGACCGCGGCTCTTTCCATCTCCGGCATCCCGACCGATAAATTTATTTTTATGGGTTTTCCGCCGCATAAAAAAGGACGGCAGACTTTTATTCGGAGAATACTGGAAAGCGATTATCCGGTGGTGGTTTATGAATCTAAACATAGAATTTTAAAATTATTGGGAGAATTGCAAGTTATATCTGATGCCGTGGAAGATAAAAATAAGCTGACTTCGGTGGTAGTTTGCCGCGAGTTATCTAAAATGCACGAAACGGTTTATCGCGGCGATCTAAAAAGTATTAGCGAAAAAATCAAGGCGGATAAGAATGATCAGAAGGGCGAGTTTGTGGTAATAATTGGAAAATAGATATGTATTTAACACTGCGGTCTATGCCGCAGTCTACCTTTTAAGGGGGTCGTAGGGCATAGCTGTCCAAAATCCTGATTATGTCCTAAAATAAAGACAAAAGCTCTAAAAATAAACAAAAATCAATATGCAAAAACAAAAAATTTGGACAGCTGAGGATATTATCGGGCTGGTGCCGGATGAGCTGTTAGACAATCTGGCAGCTGAAACCGGCGTGGATTATTCGGTTAAGAAACTTCACGGTAAAAGCATTTTTAAACTCTTTCTGTTCGTCTTCCTAAACGGCGGCGGCCTTTCTCTGCGGATATTGGAAGCCGTCTTCAAATCCGAGAGATTCAAAACTCTTTTTAATCTTCCGGCCGCGGCGATTAAACATTCAGCCTTGGGCATGCGCCTAAAAAATATTGACTGCGGCTACTTTGAAAAGATTTTTGAGTATCTCATCCGCTCCCCTCGGCTGGAAACCGTTTTGTTTGACCGCAAGAAAGTCGCCGCCTCGAAAATTGACACCACTATCGTTACGCTCTCCAGCAAGCTCCTGAAATTCGGCCTTGACGACAACCCCGGAATTAAATCTTTGAAGTTCGGAGTGGAATTGCGGGCAGGAATTCCGGTCAATGTCATCTGTTTTAAGGGCCAGGAATATTTATCCGAAGATAATGCTTTACCCAAGCTGATTTTAGCGCGACGGCGGAAAAAAGCTGTAAACATCGCTATTTTTGACCGAGGGGTGCAAAGAAAACAGAATTTCGTTGACTTTCAAAAAGCCGGCGTCTATTTTATCTCCCGCTTAAGCACGCAACAAGTCAAGGCGATTAAAAAACTGGTTTTAACAGAAAGGCAGACGCCGACCTTAACTATTCTCTCTGACCGGATTGTTAGATTCAAAAGCTCGGAAAATCTCAAACCCGAAGACGCCAAGACGGAATTTCGTTTAGTGACCGGAAAGAACAAGAACACTAAGCAGAAAATTTATTTTCTGACTAATGTCCTGTTTCTTTCCGCCGCGGAGATCGCCGAACTATACAAATCCCGTTGGGAGATTGAAACTTTTTTTAAATTCCTGAAACAGCAATTAAACTTCAGCCATCTCTTATCCCGCAGCGAAAACGGCATTAAAGTTGTTATGTATCTGGCCATGATTGCCGCCATCCTGCTTACTCTTTACAAAAAGTTGAACAACATTATGGGCTGGGCGGTGGCTAAAATTCAATTCTTGGATGAGCTGTATGTGGATATTACCCAAACTTGGCGCTATGAGTTAGCTGCCGCTTTCAACCCAGCCAATCTTAATTCTGGTTAATGTTTTCAGGGGATTTGTGGGATTTTGGACAGCTATGTCTCGGCATGGACGCCGGACCGGAAATCACGATTTGTCAGGAACTCGTTAAATATGACGCCGGAGCAGTTGTCGTGACCGAAGAGATCGGTTCTCGAGGCATGCAGTTCAGCGACTCGTTTCGTCCGAATGATCCGCAGACGTTTCGGACAGTTTTTATCAGCGATCCAACAGATCGGTCAAATCAGCTTAAGGCATTTTTGGCTGAATATCCAAGATATATGAAGATTGGTAAGATTCTTGGAGATTCGGAAGCGGTAGCAAGGTGGGAGGAAAAATATTCCAAACCCGCTTCAATTACCGGCGCAACCTCTGCCATAAGCTGTGTTCGTCGCGGCTTACCGATATTCTCGGTTATCGTGAACTACATCACTCAACAATTGGTCGTATCATGCGCCGCCGGAAATCGGGTTCTTAATTTGCCGTGGGAGCGCCCGGAGTTAGTTGACCTTAAGTATGTGCGTGCCAAAGGCACCATCGCCACCTTCCCTGATATCGAGACTGAAAATGGGAACATGCAAAGTTTTGTGACCTTCCTCGGCGATGTTGGGAAAGTCGGATATGGTGAGAACTTTCGGGACAGCAACTTGATCAGCAGGAAGAATGCCAAGAAATTTCTCCACTACGGAGTTCCGGGCGGTCCGTCGCGCATCCTCTACTTGTCATCGCTTCAACCCAGAAGAACGCCAATCGGCTTTATTTTGGCAAATGGTGAGAAAATCGGTGAATGGATCCATTGGCTTTCATTTGTCCGATTCGCCAAAAGCCATACTGACGATAGCCAGCCAGCGCTGATGCTGTACGAAATTTTTCAAGACCGGCCGTGGACTAAAGAAGGAGTGCTTATGTCCACGCCGCCTAACTACAGCGTCTTTCGAGAGTATAGCGGGAGAATGTACATTGATACGAGTTGGCTTTTAAGGATGCCGAATCCAAGCCAATTGCGGTCAACCCTGATCATCGCACCACACGACAACCGTTGGGTGGCGCGCTCAAGCAGCCAATCAGGTTTTCGCCAACTTGTTTTTTAAGACGAAGTGACACGATGCCGGGATCACAAGATTCCGGCACTTTTTATTTTATGATATAATTTACCCATGCCGGCTAGAGTTTATAAAATTCTGCTCATTCTAGGAATAGCCGCGATGGTCGTGGCTATTCCTTTGTTTTGGTTAACCTATAACGCGCCGCGTAATCTGGAGGTTAATTTTTTAGATGTGGGCCAGGGCGACGCGGTTTTAATTAAAACTCCGGGCGGGCAAAATGTATTGATAGATGGCGGACCGGATAAAACCGTTATTAAGAGATTAGGAGAAAACCTGCCTTGGTGGGATAAGCAAATTGATTTAATGATTCTAACGCATCCGCATGATGATCATGTCACCGGACTGATAGAAGTTTTAAAAAGATACCGAGTAAAAAGAATTCTCTATACCGGCGCGACCCATAACGCGCCTAATTATTTAACTTGGCTGAAAACTGTCCGCGATAAAGAAGTGCCTTTAACTATCGTGGATAAAGCGCGAACCGTGGCGCTAAGCCAGTCCGTTAAGCTGGAAATATTATATCCGGAGAAAAGTTTATTGAATAAAACACTAGCGGATTTAAATGACAGTTCAATCGTTTTACAATTAATTTATGGCCAAAATAAATTTTTATTGACCGGCGACGCTGGGCTAGCGGTGGAAAAAGCATTGTTGGCCAGCGGCGCGGATCTGGCCGCCGATGTTTTAAAAGTTGGGCATCATGGGTCAGAATACTCAACCAGCCAGGAATTTTTAGATAAAGTTAAACCGCGACTGGCGGTTATCATGGTAGGAAAAGATAATGATTTCGGCCATCCGAATTTAAGAATTATTAAGCGCCTGGAAAGGGCTGGAGCGCGAATTTTCCGAACCGATGGAGTGGGGACAGTTAAATTAAAAAGCGACGGGATGAAAGTTTGGTTAGACTAGAGATGGCTTGCCAATTTTATAAAAAATGCTATAATTTATGATAATCACCTAGCCAGGCGCAGTTTATTTTTTAAGAAAAATTGTTATGGCAAAAAATAAAAAGATTTTGGTAGTTGAAGACGACGCCATGATCAGTTCTATTTATGAGGCCAAATTTAAGGCCGACGGCTTTGAAGTTCTGGTTGCCGCCGACGGCGCTAAAGGATTGGAACTGACCAAGAAAGAAAAACCCGATTTGATAATGCTGGATGTAATTCTGCCGGGGCTGGACGGTTTTTCGGTTTTGGAAGAAATCAAGAAAGACAAAACCACTAAAGACATCCCAGTAATTATGTTAACTAATTTAGGCACGGAAGACGATAAGCTTAAAGGGAAAAAAATGGGCGCCGCGGATTATCTGATTAAGGCCAGTTTAACGCCTGGCCAGATCAGCGACAGAGTTAAAGAAATTTTGAAGATTAAATAAAAATAACCATATGCAACATCCGAAACATGAAAGGACTTTAGTTATCATAAAACCGGACGGTATTCAAAGATCATTGATTGGCGAAATTATTCGCCGCTACGAAAGAACCGGCTTAAAGATGGTTGGCTTAAAGATGGAGATTCCCACCGAAAAAATGGCCATTAAGCATTATTATGAAGTCGGCGGCGACGCTTGGCTGGAAGAAGTCGGCCGCAAAGCGCGGGCGGCTTATGAAAAAAAGGGTTTGACCTCGCCTTATAAAACTAACCTGGATAATGGCCGAGCCGTCATGATGGCTAACGCCAAATACTTAAGTTCCGGACCGGTTATCGCCATGGTTTGGCAGGGCAATAGCGCCGTCGGACTGGTGAGAAAAATTACCGGCTCGACCGAGCCCTTATCTTCGGATGTGGGCACAATCAGGGGAGATTTAACTTTGGATTCTTATCAAATTGCCGACATAGATCAGAGAAGCGTGAGAAATTTGATTCATGCTTCAGGCACGGCCCTTGAGGCGGAAAAAGAAATCAAGATTTGGTTTAAGAAAGAAGAATTGCATAATTATCGGTTGATCCAAGAGCAGATATTGTATGATGTGAATTTGGACGGGTTAAAGGAGTAAAAGGTGTTTGCCTGACAAGGGCATTCATTTTTCACTTAAGACGAAATTTGGTATTTTTTTCTTAAAATTGTAATATATTGGGTCTGGATAATTTTAAGAAAAAAATAAAACAATTTCGTATGCGCTCAAAATGAATGCCCTTGTCAGGCAAACCAATCCTGTTTGACAAAAATTTTCAGATTGGATAAGCTTGTTTTATATGAATCAAGCCACCAGACAAACCATAATAATCAGCCAAATTATTATTAGCAAGATTATTGCCATTGGTTTGGGGCGGCTTAAAATAAGATAATAGAAAAAGATTTACCTAAGAGCCGCCACTAAACCGAGGCGGTTTTTTTATTAGCGCTCTTTAAAATAATTTGATTATCGGAAACGGCTAAGGATAAATTCGTTGGTCGCTTTCGGTAATGAAATGAACAAACAACCTTTAAAATAAGGAGAAATACAAAATGAAACCGTTTGTGGTAAATGAGCTGGTCGTTATGAGTGGAGGCGTTTCACTAAGGATTACTGTCTTTGGCAATCCTCTGCGACGATCAACAGCTTTCGGTATTGCCAGATGGCCGGTAATCGCGCGCGATGCTTTGCATAATTTTTTAAGCCAAACCTGGCCTAGTATCAAATTCAGGAGAGTAGGCGTTCCCAGAGGCAATGATGAACGGGCCTGGTAGGCAGTGCTGGCTGATTACGAACAACAAGCTACTGATTTTTTTGCCAGGGCCAAGGCAGAAGAGCGGTAGTTAAGTCAAACCGGGGTGAGTGGCACTTTGTCGCTTACCCCTTCTTTTTTAAAATTAGCCATTTTTACTATTTTTTTATAAAAAAACTTGATTTTAATGCAGTTTCTGCTATAATTATCCACAGGTGGTAGAACTGCCACTTTTTAAAATAATTATGATTAAGACCAGACAAAAAACTGTTTTCTCGTTTAGTTTCTATTGGTTCTTCGACCGGAGAGCAGTTTTTTGTGGTGTTTTAACGTAATTGATTAAGTTAAAACTCACTAGGGAAAACAAAAACTGGCTCTCCGCAAGGCGAGCCAGTTTTGTTATTAGCCAAAAGCTCTTTAAAATTAGTTAAAGGAGGGAAGTAAAACTAAGGGTTAAATTTAAGCAGCGCCCGTAAAAAATTGACCGGCTAACTGCGATTTTTAGTTTTTTAGTCCGGGGCTTGAGAGCCGATTTTTCTGATTGATTTAGAATTTAAAAAGTTAATCGGGAAAACGGGCTCTCAAATTGGGACCCGCCTTTTTCGCCATCCGTATTTTGGATGAGCGAATTTCTTAAACCACAAACCACTGGAGAACTATGATTAAAACAATGAAGAGCAGAACCCGAAGAAACGAAGATAGGGATCTGGTTGGCGCCAGAAAGTCAGTAATCAACAATGCGCCTTGCTATCGGTTTTTTGACAACGGGCGCGTTCAGAAGACAAGGGAGATACTGCAAGATGGCACCATCGTCACTTGCGGCCAGACCAAACAGGTGAAAAACAGGCGCGGGACAATAATATTGGTTAGGATTAGTGTGCGTGATTCGTCCACGGGCGCAAAGGCGTGGATGAGGTTCGCGGATTTGTGCGACCATCAGCGCTAGCGAGAAAGGAGAAATATGATAGAAAGAAAATTATGGCGCGGCGACCAACTTCAACTAAAATGTCGTCATGTTTTTCCGCTGAAGATGTCTCCTGGCGGAGGAGTTCCCGCGGCAGAGGTGCTGGACGCGGAAGCAGGCACTAGGATTATAGTGGCCCAGGATTGCGAACCGCATATTTTCCAAATCCCTTTTCACTTCGCCGAAGAACAGCCGGAAAAATACCGGCATGGTCTGCCGTTCCTTACTCCGAGGGGCTGCTTGAACGAAGTGGTAGTTTCCCCCGGCTGATGGAGAGAGCCGGAGCGATTACTAGGGTTTCGGAAGAATTCCGAAAGCCCTGAATCACAACCCGACGAAGCGAAGAGCGATGTCGGGTTTTTTTATATTGACGAGCCAAATAAAATAATTTAGTATAGATTATGCTAGTTAATAATTTAGCCAACTGCTAATTAACCGCGCAAGTTCAGATATTATGATATAATAAAAATATTGCGAGTTATTTTTAGCGGGCTGTAGTATAACGGTAGTACCCGCCCGCCTAGCTTGCCGGGGTGTAGTATAGTGGCAGTACGCAAGCATGGGGTGCTTGTAGCCGGGGTTCGATTCTCCGCACCCCGACAGACTAGGCAAGCGGGTGCGGCGTAGGTCTGGGGCGCATGTAGCCCGGGACCCCTGCCTGCCGGCAGGCAGGGGTCCCGGCAGCCCGACAGATAAAAAATACTGATTTAAATCAGTATTTTTTATTAGCGGCAAAATTTCAGAATGTTGTTTTTAAATTTTATGGATTGAGGAAGCTAAATATTGCTCAATCGCCGATTTGATTTCGGCATAGACTTTTTTTGTTTCCTTGAGGTCGGTTTTAAGCGTAGTAACGCGGAAGCCGGGCGGTCCTTCAAAGCTGGAAAGCGGAGTGAGGATGATGCCTTTAGCGGCCATAAGGTAAAAAGCAAAGCGCTTATCTAAGGGCAGATTAGGATCAGCGGTGAGCGATTCAATATATTCTTTCGCTTTGGCATTGGTGATGGGCAGGCTTTGGCCTGGCCGCAAGACCCCGTCTTTAAAAACCGCGGCCAAGTAGAAAGCGCCTTGGCCGGGCACGCAGTAAATTCCCTTGACGGTATTCAATAAGGCGGAAATGTATCGGCTCTGTTTTTCAAGCTTGGCGATGAAGCCGGCTAAATATGTCTGGTAGCGCGGATCACCGTAAATGGCCGGCAAAGCGGCTTGAACCATGGTAGTGGAACCAACCTGAACCCGCAGATTTTGTTTGATGGTTTCTTCCAGTTCGGCAAAATTTTTATCTTGGCCGAGATTATAAAATTCCAGCCAGCCGGAACGCCCGCCCGGCCAGGGGATATCTTTGGACGTGCTTTTCATGACAATTAAAGGGAACGGTTGGCCGGCCGACATGATTTTAGCCAGGCCGGTTTGAGTTTGATTTTTATAGAGCAGGCGGATATAGGTTTCATCGGAGATGACGCCGAGATCGTAGCGGCGGGCTAAAGCGGCGATGCCTTTGAGAATTTCATCACTATAGCAAACACTAGTGGGATTATTGGGGAAGATGGTAAGGATGAATCTAATTTCCGGATGTTTTTTAATTTTTTCTTCCAGGTCGTTTAAGTTCGGTTGCCAGTTATTGGTTGCCCGGCAGGCGTAAAAAATCGGCGCCGCGCCGGCGAAGAAGCTCTCGCTTGAGGAATGAGCCGGGTAGGCGGGCGAAGGGTGGATGGCGCGGCCGCCGCCGTTCAGCAGGCTTTGATAGAGAGTATTGATGCCGTGGCCTAGGCCGCTGGTGAAAACAATATCTTGTTTCGCCAGCCGGATGCCTTGCTGCCTTTCCGTGGCGGCGATAAATTCGCGTGCCTCGTCCAGCCCTTCGGTCGGCGAGTAGCCCCAGTTGGAATTTTTTTTCACGACATTGATTAAGGCTTGTTTTATCCAGTCCGGCGCCTGGTGGCCCTGTTTTATTGGATCGCCGATATTCTCCCAGGCCCAGATGTCTCTTCCCAGAGTCTTTAGTTTATCCGCGATGACGGCTAAGGCGCGGATATCATATTTAAGCAGAGCGGCGCGCGCGCGGTTAATGATAGTTTTCATAGAATTAAAGTTGGCCGCATTTTGCGATTACGCGGTTTTCTGGTAAAATGTAATTAGCTAAACCTAGGCCGAGGCCTAGGCCGGTGAAGATATTATTATATCATTTAGACTAATTTATACAACTAACTATAAAATTATGACAATTGCCAACGCGGCCAACAATCAAAAACCGCAATTTTATTTCTTATTGATTATCTTGGCCATAACTTTTGTTTTGTCGTTTTTTATTTTGCGGCCGTTTCTCTTCGCTTTTACTTTAGCCGTAGTTTTTGCCGTCTTATTTCATCCTCTCTACCGTAAAATATTAAAGTATACTTTTAAATTTGAAACATTAGCGGCTCTCCTTTCGATCATTGTAATTGTCATTCTTATTCTTACTCCTTTAATGTTTTTAGGGTTTCAAATATTAAAAGAAGCTAAAAATTTGTATGTCTCTTTGGCGGCAGATAGCAGCGCCGACACCATTCTTAGATCTTTAAATGGCTTAGCGGATAATTTACATGAGCGTTTTCCCGGTTTGCCGGAATTTTCCATTAATTTTGAACAGTATCTAAAGCAGGGCCTAAGCTGGATATTAAGTCATCTGGGCGCCGTTTTCTCCAACCTGGCCAATATGGTGGCCACTGCTTTTTTATTTTTAATTTCACTTTATTATTTGTTAAAAGACGGAGTTAAGTTAAGGAAGAAAGTTATTGATTTAAGCCCCTTAAATGATGTTAACGATGAGATGATTATTAACAAATTAGAATCAGCCATGAGCTCGGTCATTAAAGGCAATTTTTTGATCGCTCTAATTCAGGGAACCATGACCGCGGTCGGTTTCGCTATCTTTGGCGTGCCGAATTTTATTCTTTGGGGGACGGTCGCGGCTGTTACTTCTTTAATTCCTACCTTAGGCACCTCGCTCGTCTTTGTGCCGACGATTATCCTGCTCTTCATCAGCGGGCAATATTTTTCCGCTGTTGGGCTATTGATTTGGGGCGCTTTGGCGGTCGGTTTGATTGATAATCTGCTGGGGCCGAAGCTGATCGGGCGGGGCATGCAGTTGCATCCCTTGCTAATCCTGCTTTCAGTCTTGGGCGGCATCATTTATTTCGGCCCGATCGGCCTCTTGTTGGGTCCGATCATTTTAAGCCTGCTTTTCGCCTTGCTGGATATTTATTATCATATTATAAATAAGAAGATTTAATTATCAGCCATAATTTTATGAACTATTTAATCTTAGAGATATTATTAGTAAAACTGCTTGGCCTGCTATCGTTGTGTCTGGCTATCTACGGACTTTTATCCGGCAGAGTTTATGGTCGATCTTGGGAAAAGTATTGGGGAGGGTGGATTTATAAGGAAAATAATCCGTATATATATGGAGCATATATTTTTATGTATTTTGTCATTGCCATTTCTGCATTTTTGTGTTCAATATTGATTTGAGTTTTAACCTAACTAACAGAACTTACGCGTTTAAAAAATATCTCTTAAGGCAGTTATAAGCCAACTGCTAATAAACTGCGTAAGTACTGTTAATATAATTCAGGTGACCTTTACGCCGAAATTAAAAAAAATGATTTTACCGGGCGTGGTGTTTATCACCGGCGCTTGCGTGTTAGTTCTGGAAGTCGTGGCCACTCGAGTTTTAGCGCCTTATTTTGGCAATACGATTTATACGGTTTCTAGCATTATCGGCGTGATTCTCGCGGCTTTAAGCTTTGGTTATTATTTTGGCGGCCGGCTGGCTGATAAGCGCCCGGTCGCGACTTGGTTTTACGGCATCATTTTAATTAGCGGTTTAACCGTGATTGGCTTGGAAGCAATTATTATTTTTATTTTACCGTCTCTAGGTAACGCTCTATCATTAATTTATGGGCCGCTGATTACGGCCGTGATTTTATTTTTTTTACCGGCCTTCTTCCTAGGTACGCTCTCGCCCTACGCCATTAAATTACAGCAGCAGGCGTTCCCGGAAGAGGGAATAGGCGCGATCAGCGGCACGATTTTTTTCTGGTCGACTTTTGGCAGTATCGCGGGGAGTCTCTTAACCGGTTTTGTTTTTATCCCTAACTTCGGCGTGGATAAGATTATTATTGGCGTTGGTTTGTTACTGACATTCGTCGGTTTTTGGCCGCTCCTCAAACAGGGGATTAAAATAAAATATTTTTTTTTAATTCTTTTAGCGTTAATCGCTGCCGGCGCGGAACTGATTACCATAAGTTTTCCGCCAAACGATTTGATTTATTCGCGCGACGGCGTTTATGAAAAATTATTTATCTTCGATCGGGAATATAAAGGCCGGCCTACCAGATTTTTTCAGCAGGATAGAAGTAATTCCGGCGCCATGCATCTAGACTCCGATGATTTGGTTTTTGATTATACTAAGTACTACGCGCTTTATAAAGTATTTAATCCTGACTTAAGGCAAGCTCTAGTGATCGGCGGCGGCACTTATTCAATTCCCAAGGCGCTCTTAAAAGAGCGGGGTATAGAGGCCGTGGATGTGGCCGAGATTGAACCATCGCTTTTTGAGCTGGGCAAGAAGTATTTCCGCCTGCCCGAGGACGCTCGATTAAAAAATTATGTTATTGATGGCCGGCGCTGGCTTAAACAAACAGATAAGAAATACGACTTAATTTTTAGCGATGTTTATTATTCCCTTTATTCTTTGCCGGTGCATTTTACCACCGAAGAATTTTTTAAACTGGCCAAGAGCAGATTGAGCAATAGTGGCATTTTTATGGCTAATTTAATCGGTAATTTAGATAGCCGGCCGCCATCGCTAATTTTTTCAGAAATGAAAACTTTGCAAGCGGTTTTTCCTAATAGTTATTTTTTCGCGGTTCGTTCACTCGAGCTAAAACAGACGCAAAATATTATTTTTGTCGGCTTGAATAATGATCATCAGATAGATTTTAGCGACAAATCAATTGTTGAAAGCCAAAATGAGATTATCAGCCAGGCTGGCAGCAAGCTAATTGATTTAAGACAAGTTAATTTTGATTTGTACACGAAATTAACCGATAATTATTCGCCGGTTGAATATTTGACCGCTAAGGTATTAAATTACAGGACTTACGCACTTAAAAAATATTTATTAAGGCAGTTGGCTTATATTAGTAATTTTTTCGTTGCGGAACTCGCTTCGCTCAAACAGTCCTCACTTCAAAAATAACTAATATAAGCCAACTGCTAATAAACTGCGTAAGTACTGTAAATTAATTAAAATTTATGTTCGGAGTTATAATAGTTTTTTTAAGTTCATTTTTTGTCGAAATTTCCGACTCGGTTTCTAAGCTTGAATTGAAGCAAAAACAAATCGGCCTCTATAGCTTAGCGGTGGTCAATAGTTTGGCGGTAACTTTGATTTTTATCGCCATAAATATTTATCAGCGGGAATTCATTTTTTCCCCGGCTTCTTTGCCGATCATAAGCATTAGGGCGATTTTAGAGATTATTCTAACCTATCTGGCTTTGACCGCCATCGCCAAAGCCGACCGCAGCACGCACGGTTTTATTAGAATTTTGACTATGCCCTTATTGCTCTTAGTTGATTTTTCTCTTGGTTATCAAATAAATAGCTATCAACTGGCTGGTATCGGCATAATTATTTTTTCTTTATTTTTACTTTTTTCCTATCAGGGCATAAAAAAACAAGGCGCCTGGCTGTCTTTAGCCACGGCCGTGCTGGCGGTGGCGACAATTTCACTGTATAAATATGATATCACTCATTACAATTCGGTCGCGGCTGAACAGACTATAATGCATATAGTTATCTTGATATTTTTATTGCCTATGGCCTTTTTTAAAGCCAAAGAAAATCCTTTCAGTTTTTTTAAGCAGAAAATTTTTTGTTTTCAATCTTTGATTAATGTTATTCCGTCCTTTTTGAATAGCTATGCTTATGCTTTCGCGCCGGCTTCGGTAATTTTATCGGCTTATCGTTCTTCGGCTGTTTTATGGTCGGTGGTTTCCGGCAAGATTTATTTTCATGAAAAACATTTATTGATTAAAGCGGTTTGCTTGATTCTGCTGGTTGGCGGCATAATACTGTTAGCCATATAAAAAAGTTAAATCTATGTACAAAAAGAAAAAAGCTGCTTTAAAAAAACATGGGAAAAGACAGGGTAAGAAAATTTCCAGCCTGCGTTACAGATAAATAAAAAACACTCGGCAATTCGCCGAGTGTTTTGAAGTTTAGCTCATTTTTTTTTCTTAGCCATGGTTTTAATGCACTTGGCGCAAACCGCTAGCCGCTGGCCGTTGACTTTTTTAACTTGCAGATTAAGATATTGCCTTTTGATAGTTTTTATATTGGAGTGGGATCTGGAGGCGTCCTTGGTTGAACCTCGTCCGCAAACACCGCATTTTTTTGCCATATATTTCGTTTTATTATTTATGTTGTGATGTTATCATTTTTTGATTTAAAAGGCAAGCCGTGGTAGAATAAAAGCGTAAAATGTAAAAATCAAAAATCAAAATGAAAAATTACAATTAAAAATGTAAAATGTAATAATTTTAAAAATAATAAATTTTTAATTTTACATTGTCATTTTGATTTTTTAACTTTTAACTTTTTTTATGGACATAATATTTTCTCTAATTATTATATTGTTTTCCGTCATTATCCATGAATATACGCATGGTTGGATGGCGGATAGATTGGGCGATTCGACGGCGCGCGACGCCGGCCGTTTAACCTTAAATCCGGTGGCTCATATTGATTTGTGGGGTTCAATCTTGATGCCGGTTTTAATTTTTATCGGCACCGGCGGCGGGCTGATTTTCGGTTATGCTAAGCCCGTACCCTTTAATCCCTATAATCTTAAAGATCAGAAATACGGCGTAGCTAAAGTGGCTATCGCCGGGCCACTGGCTAACTTAATTACGGCCTTGTTTTTCGGTTTGTTTTTAAGATTTGTCCCAGGATTGAGCAGATTAATATCGTGCTCTTAATCTTTAATCTCTTGCCCATACCGCCCCTGGATGGTTCTAAAGTGCTTATGCCGTTTTTGCCTTATAATTTGCAGACGAAGCTAGCGCAACTGGAGCATTATGGTTTCATCCTGGTTTTATTGTTCGTCTTTTTCGGCTTTTCATTAATTATACCGGTAATTAACTTTTTGTTTGGGTTGATAGTGGGAATATAGGATAGATGAAATAAATGTTTGATAGTGTAGTTTACCGCTTTGAGTTGGTTGAACCGCGAAAACGGGTTGAGACCCCGGAAAAGAAACTAAGCATAAAACGCCCTTGACCGTTTTTATTTCTTGTGTTAAATTAAAATAAGTTATTTACCCTATGAAATCCGGTTTCGCCGGTGCGTAGCAATTTCACGGGGTGAAGTTCATAATATCCCGCTTATACGGGTTTGTTTTTTTACCGTTTATTTATGCCAACAATAAATCAGCTAGTCCGCAAGGGCCGGCATTCCAACAAAACGAAAACTAAATCGCCGGCGCTGCAATCAACGCTGGATACTTTGCATCGCAAAAGAACAGAATTGCCTAAGGGCGCGCCGTTTAAGCGCGGTGTTTGCGTTAAAGTTACGACCACCACGCCGAAGAAGCCAAACTCGGCTTTAAGAAAGATCGCCCGCGTTAGACTTTCCAACGGCATGGAAGTAACCGCTTATATTCCTGGCGAAGGCCATAATTTGCAAGAGCATTCCATCGTTTTATTAAAAGGCGGCAGAACCAAAGATTTGCCGGGCGTCCGATATAAGATAGTCCGCGGCGTTTATGATACCCAGGGAGTTGAAGGTAGAAAACAAAGCCGTAGCAGTTATGGCGCCAAGCGACCTAAAAAGTAATACAAATTACAAATTACAAATTTATAAATAGATAAACCATAATTTGCTTGGGCATTCATTATAGGAGAATAATTAATTTTATAAAATAAATATTGATATTAAATAAACAAAGTTACATTTTCAATTCGTAAATTTGTATTGGATTTGTAATTCGTATTATATATGAGAGGTAAACCAGTCACCAAGAGAAAAATTCAACTTGATGTAAAATTTAACGATCCGGACATCGCTAAGTTTATTAATTATATAATGGAACGAGGCAAAAAAACCGTAGCGCAGAAAATCGTCTATTCGTGTTTTGATATTATTAAAGAAAAAACTAAGCAAGACCCCAGGCATATTTTTAACAAGGCTTTAAAGCAAATTAGCCCGCTTTTAGAAATCCGCGGCCGGCGGGTCGGCGGCGCCAATTATCAGATTCCTTTTCAGGTCAGAGGCGAGCGGCGTTTTACTTTAGGCTGCCGCTGGCTGATTAACGCGGCTCACGCCCGCAAAGGCAAGCCTATGGCGGAAAAATTGGCTTTAGAAATTATTGAAGCGTCTAAAGGCGAGGGCGCGGCCGTAAAGAAACGCGCTGAAGTCCACCGCATGGCCGAAGCCAATAAGGCCTTCGCGCATTTCGCTCGCTAACGCTCGTTAAGTTGAAAATGTAAATATCAAAATGGAAAATGACAATGTAAAATTAAAAATAAAAAAAGAAATTGCCGAACAAGGAGGTTTTGCATTAATACTCATTATAATTACTATTTTAATAATCGCCGTCATTGCTTTTGGGACAATCAGTTGGAAAGGGCAAGTTCAGCAAAGCCAAGAAATAAAAAATAAGGCGGTCGACGATTTAAAAGCCATAAATGAAAATTTGAATAAATATAATCAGCAAATACAAAATAATTTAGAAGATAAAAAATAAATTACTTCTGTCATTCCCGCGCAGGCGGGAATCCAGGAGGGTAAAGCAGGGAGATGAATATAAATAGAATATTTTAGCACTCACATTCGTGCTTTCTTCTCCTGGATGCCGGCTCGGGGCCGGCATGACAATTAAAAATATGCCCGAACAAATTCCGCAAAAATCAAACAAACCGGAGAGTTTGGAAGAAAAACCGAAATCCTTTGAATGGTTAAGCGGGATGTTGGCTCATTATGTGGGTCATTTTTTATTGTTATCCAGAGAAATGGAAAAATATCATGCTAGGCATTTAGAGAAAAGTAAAGAAATGGTTAAGGTCATGAGAGAAAGAGTTGATGATGCTGGGTTAAATTCCGTATTATTAGCTGACTTAATTTCTGCATTAGATAAATTACAAGATGAATTAGAAAATATAGATTTACAATCATCAAAAGTTGATAAAAGTTTATTAGACAGTATTCAAAAAATAGAAAATGAAGTTGACCAGATTATAAAAACAAAAAAAAATAATTTTTTATTTTAAATTAATTTCAATTCTGGATTCCCGCCTGCGCGGGAATGACAAAGGAATACTATGCCCCGAGAATATTCACTAGAAAAAACCAGAAATATCGGCATTATCGCCCATATCGACGCCGGCAAGACGACCGTTAGCGAACGGATTCTTTTTTATACCGGCAAAAAGCATAAGATTGGCGAAGTGCATGAGGGTTCGACTGACTTAGATTGGATGGAGCAGGAACGGGAACGAGGCATAACCATCACTAGCGCGGCCACCACCTGCTTTTGGAGCGATTGCCGCATTAACTTGATTGATACGCCCGGACATGTTGATTTTACCGCCGAGGTGGAAAGATCTTTGCGCGTTTTGGACGGCGGCGTAGTAGTCTTTGATGGCGTGGCCGGAGTAGAACCGCAATCCGAGACCGTTTGGCATCAGGCGGATAAATATAAAGTGCCGCGCATCGCCTTCATCAATAAAATGGACCGCACCGGAGCGGATTTTTATAAAGATCTGGTAGCCATTCATAAGCGGTTAACTAAGCAGGCCTATCCGGTTCAATTGCCGATCGGCGCCGAAGATCAGTTTAAAGGCATGATAGATTTATTTGCCAGAAAGGCCAGATTCTTTCTAGATGATTTGGGTACGAAGTGGGAGGATAGAGAGGTGCCAGCCGACCTGAAAGCCAAAGTAGAAGAATATCGCGCTAAATTAATTGAAGCCATTGCCGAAAACGATGAAATTTTAATGAATAAATATTTAGCTGGCGAAGAGATCGCCGTGGCCGATTTAAAAAAAGTTTTGCGTCAAGCCGTGGTAGCCAACAAAATTGTACCGGTTTTTTGCGGCAGCGCTTTAAAAAATAAAGGCATCCAGATGGTCTTGGACGGCGTGGTTGATTATTTACCGTCGCCTTTGGAAGTTCCGGCCATTACCGGTTTTGACCCGGATGATAAAGAAAAAATTATCGCGGTTAAACCGTCCGACGCCGAGCCATTCGCGGCCTTAGCTTTTAAAATTGCCACCGACCCCTATGTCGGTAAACTGTGTTTTATTAGGGTTTATAGCGGGATTTTAAAATCCGGCTCTTACTTAGTAAATACTTCTACCGGCAATCGAGAAAGAATCGGCCGTATTGTTAGGATGCACGCCAATCACCGAGAAGAAGTTCAGGAAGTCTACGCCGGTGAAATCGCGGCGGTTATCGGTTTAAAAGGCACAACTACGGGCAATACTCTGTGCGATGAGAGCCGTCTTTTAGTTCTAGAATCCATTACTTTTCCCGAACCGGTTATCCATATCGCCATCGAACCCAAGACCAAGGCCGACCAGGAGAAAATGGGCATTGCGCTGCAGAAACTGGCCGAAGAAGACCCGACATTCCGTATCCACACGGACGAGGAGACATTGCAAACCATTATTTCCGGCATGGGCGAACTTCACCTGGACATTATCGTGGACCGGATGAAAAGGGAATTCAACGTGGCCGCCAACGTCGGCAAGCCGCAGGTGGCTTACAAGGAAACCATCAAGGGTCTGGCTGAAGCCGAAGGCAAGTATATTAAACAATCAGGCGGCCACGGGCAATACGGCCATTGCTGGTTAAGGGTTGAGCCGAATGAAACCGGCAAGGGCTTTGAATTTATTGATGAAATTAAGGGCGGTTCAATTCCGCGCGAATTTATTCCGGCGGTTGAAAAGGGCGTTAAAGAAGCTTTAGATAGGGGCATTCTGGCCGGTTATCCGATCGTGGATGTTAAAGCCGCCGTCTTCGATGGTTCTTATCATGATGTTGATTCGTCCGAAGCGGCTTTTAAGATTGCCGGCTCCCTGGCCTTTCAAGACGCTTGCAAGCGCGCCGCGCCGGTAATTCTCGAACCGATTATGAAAGTTGAAGCGGTTACGCCGGAAGATTTTATGGGCGAGGTTATCGGCGACTTGAATTCCAAACGGGCGCAAATTGAAGAAATGGGCGATCGAGCCGCGGTTAAATTCATTAAAGCCAAAGTTCCCTTATCGGAAATGTTCGGTTATGCCACGCAATTAAGGTCAATGACCCAGGGCCGAGCCAGTTATTCCATGGAATTCGCCTATTACAGCGAGGTGCCGAGAAATGTGGCCGAAGAGATTATCGGGGAGAAGAATGAAGGCAAGAAATAAAAATTTTTATTGTCATTGCGAGGAGCATAGAGACGAAGCAATCTCTGATTGGAAAGAAAAACAAACATATCGGGAAAATGCTGATTAACAAAATGAATTCTGTTTGGAGAGATTTTCTCTTGGATTGGTAAAACACTTCTGACCAGAGATTGCTTCGGCGCTCGAGTACGAGCTTCTCGCAATGACATATAGTATTTGACAGTCGGTTAAATTTTAATATATAATATAGATATTATTTGAGATTTAACATGTCCCCTATGCAAGACCAATTGCAAAAAGTCATAAATTTAGCCAAAAAAACCGGTGACAGATTGATTGTTTTTGATAGCTCTAAACCGGACAATGCTTTTGTGGTTTTGGCGCTTAAGGATTATGAAAATTTAGTTTTAGGCAAGAGTGAAGTTCGCGGGTTGACAGAAGATGGATTACTTGATAAAATAAATCGTGATATTGCCATTTGGAAAAGCGAGCAGAATTCAGATAAAGAAATTGATACGGATTTGGACTATTTAGCCGAACTGCCTGCCAGTGAAAAACATCAAGAGCATGAAGAAGCGCGAGAGAAAATGATTAGAAAATTTAATAAGAGCTGGTCAATTCCCTCAACTAGGAAAAAGAACGCCGAGGAAATAATTGAAGAAGACCGTCAATATTTGGAAGATTTAGCGTTTTAACGAATTAACTAATCAGCTACGAATATTACGAATAATTTATAAAAAAATAAATTTATGTCTAAACCATCGCCGTTTGAAGCCCCGATGGGGGGGGGAACAACCTCTGTCTATGCAGAATATTGAAGTCGGCTGGGTAATTGAAGATGAATATGGAAATAGATCGCGAGTGGAAGAAGTAATACGAAATCCTAAATACGATAAAGACGGAGTTCCATACGCTGTTAATCATAGGTCAGTTGATAGCGGTGTTCATATATCTACCACATTTGGTGGCATTTCCGAAGAACAACAGATCGAAGACTGGAGAAAGTATAAAGTTATTTCAAAGCCTGAAATGTCTGAAACAGTAGAATAACATCAGTAAAAGTCACAATTAATTTAATTTTTAATAAATAATAAACACGGCTGGAAGCCTATTTTAATAAATCTTGGGCAAAAACCCCATTGGGGGCCGTAGAAAAATAAATATGGCAGAAAAATTTGAACGCACCAAACCCCATGTCAATGTCGGAACTATCGGCCACGTTGATCATGGCAAGACAACTCTGACCGCGGCAATGTTAAAAGTGCTGCACTCCAAGGGTTTTAGAGCTTCCGAGAGAAGCGTTGACCAAATTGACTCGGCTCCGGAGGAAAAAGCGCGCGGCATTACTATCGCCACCTGCCATGTTGAATATGAAACGGAAAAAAGGCATTATGCCCATGTTGACTGCCCGGGACATGCCGATTACGTCAAAAATATGATTACCGGCGCCGCGCAAATGGACGGAGCTATCTTAGTTGTATCGGCTTCGGACGGACCAATGCCGCAAACCAGAGAGCATATTTTGCTCGCTAGGCAAGTCGGCGTACCTTATATCATAGTTTTTTTGAATAAATGCGATATGGTTGAAGATAAGGAATTGATTGATTTGGTTGAGGAAGAAATTCGCGATTTATTAAAGAAATACGAATTCCCCGGCGATACCACGCCGATTATCAGGGGCAGCGCTCTTAAAGCCCTAGAAAATCCGGCCGGCGAATACGGCCAGGGGATTATGGATTTGACTAAAGCTCTTGACGATTATATCCCGGAACCGAAGCGCGAAACCGACAAGCCGTTTTTAATGCCGGTGGAAGATATTTTCTCTATTGAAGGCCGCGGCACGGTCGTGACTGGCAGAATTGAGAGAGGCATGATTAAGATAAACGAAGAGGTGGAAATTATCGGCCTGCGCGACACGCAGAAAACCGTTATTACCGGCATTGAAATGTTCAATAAATCTTTGGATGAGGGCCGAGCCGGAGACAACGCCGGACTCTTACTGCGCGGCACGAAAAAAGATGAAGTTGAAAGAGGCCAAGTTTTAGCCAAGCCGGGTTCGGTTACGCCTCACGCTGAATTTGAAGGCGAAATTTACGTTTTGACCAAAGAGGAAGGAGGCCGGCATAAGCCGTTCTTTAAAGGGTATAAGCCGCAATTTTATGTCCGCACTACCGATGTTACCGGCGAAGTAGAATTGCCGGCCGGCACGGAAATGGTTATGCCCGGCGATACGGTAAATTTAAAAGTTAAATTGATTTCTCCGGTGGCTTTGGAAGAAAAAACCAGATTCGCCATCCGCGAAGGCGGCAAGACCGTCGGCGCCGGCGTAGTCACTAAAATTATTAAGTAAACACTCCACAAATCTACAAATTAGCTACGAATATTACGAATACCGTTTGTATTATTCGTAGTGAATTTGCAGATTTGCGGTTAAATAAAATTATGCCAGAAGAAAAATTTGAAAGTGAAATGCCGCAAACGGGGACATGGGATGTAGCAAAAGACTTAAAAGATCTTGAGGGGATTGTGGCGAAGCTAGAAAAAAATAAACAACCATTGCCAGATGAGGCAAAAACCGCATTTGCGGAATTACAAGCGGCCGGAGAAAATGTTAAAAAACAACTTGAGGCATTGGAGAAGATGAAGACAGTGCTTAAGGAATATGATCCGGTCAAAGGAGAAAATGATGCGCACGATGCTCTCGCGCTTGTAAGTCGGATGATCATTGAACTTCAAGGAAGAAAAGAGTAATTTCCCAAATATAAGAATTAAGCAGACATTTAGTCCAGGCCTTCCAAGGATTGTCATTCCCGCGCAGGCGGGAATCCAGATTTCACGCACCGTTCAATTTTTCTGGATTCCCGCCTGCGCGGGAATGACAGAATTTTTAATTTAATATTTAATTTACATGACCGAAGCCAAAGACAAAAAGAAGGCATCAGATAATGAGGCCAAAGAAGAAGTAAAAGCTAATGAAGATTCTAAGCAGAGAATCCGCATTAAGATTAAAGCTTTTGACCATAAGATTATTGACCAGTCTACTAAAACCATTATTGACACGGCCGAAAGAACCGGCGCCCAGATTTACGGTCCCATACCCCTACCGATTGAAAAGAAAAAGTACACGGTTAATAGTTCCACCTTCGTGCATAAAGACGCCAGAGACCAATATGAGATTAGGATTCATAAAAGATTGGTGGATATTATTGAACCCACGGCCAAGACCATTGAATCATTAACCAATCTAGGACTGCCGGCCGGGGTTGACATAGAGATAAAGATGTAAAAAGATTAAGCCCCTTTAACAAAGGGGCAGCCCGAAAGGGCGGGGATTTATAAATGTGGCATGAAGTATAAATTCCCCTAGCCCCCTTTGTTAAAGGGGGTAAATACACCGGGGGGGGTTGACACAAATTGTTTTATTAGTTAGAATGTTATTTATATTATATTAATGATTGTTTAAACAACTCCTTAACGGGAAAGTGTTTAAAGGAAAATTAATATTTAGAGCGAGGTAGAATTCAATCAAACCAAGAGTTAAAATTAAATTCCTTTTTTGGAAAATAATTTGTGTTAGCCGCTATTTAGGGCGGTTTAGGACTGGTTTGTTGAAGACCGGTTTTTATTTTATTAAAAATTAGAGCGTTAAATAACCATTAAATATTTTCCTCTTGTCATTCCCGCGAAGGCGGGAATCCAGGAGTAATAAGTAAAAAATCAGTTTCTGGATTCCCGCCTTCGCGGGAATGACAGCAAAAAGTGCCACAATAATCTAAATATGAAGTTCATTATCGGTAAAAAAATTGAGATGACGCAGGTTTGGCAAGGCGAAAAGATGCTGGCCGTGACTAAGGTTTTAGCCGGCCCGTGTCCGGTGGTTCAGTTGAAAAATATTGATTCTGACGGCTACACGGCGGTTCAGCTTGGCTTTGGCCAGAGAAAAGAGAAAAATATCAGTAAGCCGCAAATTGGGCGTCTGAAAAAAGCCGGCCTGGCTTCAAAAGACGGAAAGATCAACTTAAGATATTACCGCGAATTCAGAGACGAAGTAAAAGATTTAAAGGTGGGCGATGTGGTTTTAGCCGATACCTTTACGATCGGTGATGTTGTAAAAATTACCGGCGCTTCTAAAGGCAAGGGTTTCCAGGGCGGAGTTAAAAGGCATGGCTGGCACGGCCATAACACTACTCATGGCACTAAGGATCAAGTTAGAACTTCTGGTTCAATCGGCGCCGGCGGACCGCAGCATGTTTTTAAAAATAAGAAGATGCCGGGCCGGATGGGTAATGATCGCGTGACAACCAGTAATTTAAGAATTGTGCAAGTTGATCAGCCGAATAATATTTTATACATCAGCGGCGCGGTTCCGGGCGCCAGAGGCAGCGTGGTTTTAGTTTATGGAGACGGAGAGCTAAAGGTGGCGCAGCCCAAAGCGGCCGTGACGGAAACTGTGACCGAGAAAAAAGTTGAAACTGGAGTCAAAGTTGAGGATAGCGTGAAATCGGATGTCAGAACGGAAACTGTTAAAACTGAAATAGCAGTAGAGAAAAAAGAGCCACTTGAAATTAAAAAGGCAGAAATCAAAAAATAATTATCTATGACTTTAAAGATAAAAGTTTACAATCAAAACGCGGAACCTGCCGGAGAAATGGAACTTTCGTCCAAGGTTTTTGGCGTGAAGGCCAATCCGGCTTTAGTGCATCAGGCGGTGGTTACCCAGATGGCTAATGAACGAAAAGTCATCGCTCATACCAAGACCAGAAGCGAAGTTAGGGGCGGCGGCAAAAAGCCCTGGGCGCAAAAAGGCACCGGCCGGGCGCGCCATGGTTCAAGCCGGTCGCCGATTTGGAAAGGCGGCGGCGTGACCTTCGGCCCGAGAAATGATCGGAATTTTAAAATGAGAATCAATAAAAAGATGAGGCAGAATGCTATTTTTATGGTTTTGTCCGATAAAGTAATTAATAATCATTTAGTCGTTTTAGATAAATTTTTTTTAACGGAATTTAAAACTAAAATTTTTAATCAAATTTTGACCGGGCTGGAAAATAAAATTCTGCTACCATTAAATTCGGTTTTGCCGGCGACTAAGAAGGCGGCTATGAATTTAACCGGTCAAGCCGAGCCAAAAACGACTAAATGATTATTAATTACTTTACCTCGCCAGAACGACTCTGTCGGGCTGGCAGGCAGGCGGGAAACAAAAAAATTAGCCGGCAAGAGAAGTTTTTTAATCATTATTGATAAGAGCGATGAGAAACTAAGTTATTCGGCTAAAAATTTGCCCGGTGTGGAGTTGATTAACATAAATAATATAAATATAGTTGATTTGTTAAAATATAAAGAATTGATTTTAACTAAAGCTGTTATAGAGAAATTGGAAGAAAGATATAAATAGAATTTTTTATGTCATTGCGGCCTTCGAGCCGCAATCCAGATTTTGGCGGCAGAGGCAAATCTCTGGATTGTGGGTCACCGCGCCCGCCACGCTTCGCTGGCGATGCGGGCGGGAGCCCGCAATGACAGGGGGAGATTGCTTCGTCGCCCTGATTACAGGGCTTCTTCTCGCAATGACAAGTATAAAATATATGTTCATATTCGGAAAAAAAATTGACCCCTCGACTAAATTCGGGGCAAGCGATAAGAAAAAGCCGACTGCCAAACCTGAAAAAGTTGAGACAGAGATCAAGAGCATGAAAGATTTATATAGTCCGGCTGCAGCTACTAAAACTAAGCAGGTTAAAAAAGGCCAGACGCGAGCGGCTTACGGCAATGCTTATAAAATCCTAGTTAAGCCGTTAGTTACGGAAAAAGTTAGCAATTTAGGCGCTTTAAATAAATATGTTTTTGCCGTGGCCAGCGACGCTAATAAGATAGAAATTGCCAAGGCCATCAAAGAGATTTATGGCATTAAGCCGCTGGGCGTGAATATTATTAAAATACTGGGTAAGCAAACGCGCTACGGTAAAATTAGTGGCAAGAGGAAAGATTGGAAAAAAGCCATAATCACCTTGCCTAAAGGCGAAACCATTAAGATTTACGAAGGCGTGTAAAATACACGAAAGAAACGGATAGAGAACGAAAAAAACGAAATATTTTTTCATTGGCATCAATTATTAGAAAGATAAACCAACTTTATACATTCGTGTTATCCGTTCCGTATTCGTTTAATTAGTGTTTATCCATATGGGAATTAAAATAGTAAAACCCACATCACCAGGCAGAAGGTCGGCAACCTTTGACGATTTTAGCGATTTAACTAAAATCGAACCGGAGAAGAGTTTAATTTTTATAAAGAAAAGCCAGGCCGGCAGGAATAACACGGGTAAAATTACGGTTAGGCATCAGGGCGGCGGAGTAAAAAGATATATCCGCCAGATTGATTTTTTTAGAGATAAATTTGATATACCGGGGAAAGTTATGTCAATTGAGTATGATCCGAATCGGGGCGCGCGTATCAGTTTGGTATATTATAAAGACGGTGCCAAGAGATATATCATTATGCCGGTCGGCTTAAAAGTTGGCGATGAGATCTTAAGCTCTAAAAAGCAGATTGAAATAAAAGTCGGCAACGCCATGCCCATTAAATTTATTCCGCCGGGCGTGCAAGTTTACAATATAGAATTGGAGCCCGGCCGCGGTGGTAAAATTGCCCGAGCCGCCGGAAATTTAGTATTGGTTATGGGTATTTTAGGCGATAACGCGCAAATTAAGATGCCTTCAAGTGAAATCAGATTAGTCAATAAAGAGTGCCTGGCGACCGTCGGTCAAGTCAGTAATTTAGATAGAAATAATATTGTCATCGGCCGAGCCGGCCGGCAACGGCTCTTAGGCGTCAGGCCAACGGTTAGAGGTACGGCCATGAATCCAGTTGATCATCCGCATGGCGGCGGCGAAGGCAAGCAGTCAATCGGCTTAAAGCATCCTAAGACCAAGTGGGGTAAACCCGCGCTCGGAGTTAAGACCAGAAAGAGTAAAAAGAGATCAAATCGATTAATTATCAGTCGAAGAAAGAAATAAAAAAATAAGCACGAAAAAAACGAACATAGAACGAAAAAAACGAAATAGATTGCCAAGTTTGTAATATCATTCGTGTCTTTCGTCCTATATTCGTTAAATTAGTGTATTTTATATGTCAAGAAGTTTAAAAAAAGGCCCATACCTTAACGAAAGATTAATGAAGAAGCTTAGAGCAATGCGTCCTGGCGACAAGACCATTCTTAAAGTCTGGGACAGGGCTTGTACAATCGCGCCAGAGATGGTTGGTTTTACTATTGGCGTGCATAATGGCAAGCAACATACGCCAGTATTTATCGTCGAGAATATGGTTGGGCACAAATTAGGTGAATTCTCGCCGACCAGGAAGTTTGTCAGCCACGGCGGCAAGATGGCTAAAGATCAAGCTAAGGATGCTACGGCCACTGCGGCCGCCCCGACTACAGCCCCGACTTTAAAAGCTGGAAAATAAATATGGTTGAACTGGATTTATAAAATTTTTTCCTCTCGGAACTCGGCTCGGAGTACCGGCCTCAAACAGTCCTCGCACGAAAATTTTATAAATCCAGTTCAACCAAGAGTGAAATTATAAAAAAATATGGAAGTTAAGGCAAAAGTAAAATTTATCCGAATGTCACCGATTAAAATGCGCTTGGTCGCTAATCTGATTAAAAAATTACCGGTAGATAAAGCCTTGGACCAATTGCAGTTTGTAAATAAATTAGCCGCTCGGCCGATCGCCAAGCTGGTTAATTCCGCGATAGCTAACGCCGAGCATAATTTTGAATTGGCCAAAGATAATTTGTTTATAAAAGCCATAACCGTTGGCGAGGGCCCGACTTTAAAACGTTGGCTGCCCCGAGCGCACGGCCGAGCCACGCCGATTAGAAAGCGCACCAGTCATGTTAATTTAGTCTTAGACGAAATTAAGGTCTCGGGCGTTATCCATGCTAAGAAGCAGAACTTGGCCGCGCCGGTTAAACTGGAAACCCAGCCCAAGCAAGAATCAGCCGTTAAAATCAAAGAGTCGGCCAAGCCGGAAAAAGACAAGAATATCGCGGTTAAGGAAGAAGGCAAAGTTATAGTTGATCCGAGGATGGAAGGCCGCGGTGGTCACGCCAAGATTGAAGGCGGCAGCAAGGGGTTTGTCGGCAAGATGTTTAGGAGAAAAAGCGGCTAAAAAGTAAGAAGTATGAAGTGAGAAGTAAGAATAATTATTCATATTTTCCATTGTTTTCTGACTTCTAACTTCTCAATTCTAAATTAATTATTATGGGACATAAGATAAATCCAAAAGTTTTTCGACTTAATATTACTAGGACTTGGCCGTCTAAGTGGTTTGCCAGTGGCCAGAGTTTAATCAAGAATTTGGAGCAAGATGTTAGGTTAAAGAAATTTTTATTTGTTGAACTGCGGGAGGCCGGCGTGGATCGCTTTGAAATAGAAAGAAGCGGCCATAAAATTACCATCGGCGTTTTCACGGCCAAGCCGGGCATTATCATTGGCCGCGGCGGCAGCGGAGTCGGCGACTTAAAAAAGAAATTGCATGATAAATTTTTAAAGAATTTTAGGTTAAACGATATCAATTTAAATATTACCGAATTTGACCGACCGAACCTAAGCAGTATGATTGTGGCCGAGTCCATGGCCATGGATATTGAAAAGAGAATGCCTTTTCGGCGAGTTATGAAACAGGCGATTAACCGAGTGGAAAGAGCCGGCGCTCTAGGAGTAAAAGTAGTGGTTAGCGGCCGGCTTAACGGATCAGAGATCGCCAGGACGGAAATGCTGACTTCAGGCAAAGTTCCTTTGCACACCCTAAGAGCTGATATAGATTTCGCCAAAGCCACGGCTAAAACCACCTATGGAACAATCGGCATAAAGCTGTGGATCTATAAGGGCGATGTCTTTAAGAAACAGGGCGAAACCGCTAAGGGAGAAGTGGTGGGAGAGATGAAAAAATAAATAATTAATTTAAAATTTAAAATTATTGTGTATGTTGATGCCAAAGAAAACAAAGTGGAGAAAGATGCATAAGCGCAAGCGGGGCGGCAAAGCTTCCCAGATGCTTAGTTTAAGTTTTGGCGACTATGGTTTAAAAAGTTTGGCAGCTTGCTGGATTTCTTCTCGGCAGATTGAATCAGCCAGAAAGGTTTTAACCAGATATATCAGTAAGGGCGGCAAGGTTTGGATCAGGATTTTTCCGGATAAATCGGTGACGATCAAGGGTGGAGAAATCCCCATGGGTAAAGGCAAGGGCTCGGTTGATCACTATGTCGCTATAGTTAAGCCCGGCATGATAATGTTTGAGATCGCCGGCATCACCGAAACCGAAGCCAAAGAAGCCATGAAAATGGCCGGTTACAAATTACCGGTTAAATGCAAGTATATTAAAAAATAGTAAAGATTATCAATATGGAACTTAAAGAATTAAAATTAAAGACCGCCAAGGAATTAAAGCAGATTCTAAATGAGTTTCGCGATAAGCTAAGAGATTTGCGTTTTAAAGATGCTAATAAGCAATTAAAAAATATTCGGGAGATCAGAAGTATTAAGAAGACTATCGCCAGGATTTTGACTTTATTAAGCGGTAAAGAGAATAAATAAATATGGGAAATCAAAACGAGACAACTAAGCAAATGGCCAAGCGCCAAATTATTAAACGGAAGTTTAACGGTGTGGTCGTGAGCGATAAAATGGATAAAACCAGGGTGGTTAACGTTGAATCAGTTAAAATTTATCCGAAATACGAGAAAAGATACAAAACTAATAAGACATTTAAAGTGCATGATGAAAAGAATCAATATAAAGTTGGCGACAAGGTGCAGTTCGTTGAGTGCCGTCCTTTAAGCAAAGATAAAAGATGGCGGGCGCTGTATAATTAAAATCTGACATTTATTATATGATACAAGTTCAAACCAGGTTAAAAGTTGCGGATAATACGGGCGCTAAAATAGTCATGTGCATCAGGGTGCTGGGTAGCTATAAAAAACGTTATGCTACCGTTGGCGAGATTATTACCGTGGTAGTCAAAGACGCGGAGCCGCATGCCGCCATTAAAAACGGCGATATCGCGCAGGCCGTAGTCGTTAGGACCAGGAAAGAAGTCAGGCGGCCGGATGGCGTTTATGTGCGCTTTGACGAGAATGCTTGCGTAATTATTGATAAAGAAAAAAAAGAGCCGCAGGGCACAAGAATTTTTGGCCCAGTGGCGCGCGAATTGAAGCAGCTTGGTTTTATAAAGATAGCTTCGTTGGCGTCGGAAGTGCTATAATCAATTAAAAATTATGGTTTAAGTTAATTTTTGGGTGCTTGGTTTCTTAATATTTGGCAAATCATTTTGTATCGATTTTCCCGACTTATGCCCCGATGCATTCTAAGCAAATTTTTTAAAGTTGT
>Ga0209212_1001570_pt1 | contig 36384 bp, 27 predicted proteins | sample RifGroC2_FD_183996 | JGI IMG/M metagenome (GOLD analysis project Ga0209212, IMG submission 183996) | Groundwater microbial communities from Rifle, Colorado, USA - Groundwater C2 (SPAdes) (version 2) | ecosystem: Environmental > Aquatic > Deep subsurface > Groundwater | place: Rifle, Colorado...
ACGGAGCAGAATCGATGATTTCAGACGGGTAAAGCACAGAATTTCGCTTGAATCGTGAAAAATATCATCCTCGGATGATGACGTTCCCCGCTGAAACCATCGCGTTCAGCTATTTTGCAAGAAGCTCTAACGTGTTCCCATTGTTGTCTCCATGCCTCAAAGTTAAATTTTGAGGCGACAACTAGCCTGACACAGGGGGGGGAGGAATAGGATAAGTTAGTGGCGTAGGGTGGGCATGCGGTTGTGCCCACGCGGATTCAATACCGCGTGGGCAGATAAAATCCCTGCCCACCCTACCTTTGATCCTAAGCCGGACGAGCCGGAACCAAAATGGTGGGCTAGACATTGGGAGCGCGGACATCCTGTCCGCATGCGGGCTGGAAGCCCGCGTTCCAATCAAATCATGGCTTGAACTGAGTTTTCCAGGTTGATCGCTTGTTTGGTTCAGTCTCATCCCGCTCGGTATCAACAAGATACCGGTCACTCATCACACCGCGCTCCGCGCCCCATCAGACAAACTCTGTAGTTAAATTTCCATAAGTCTCACACTAAATTCCCGAAGCACTGATACCCAATCAGCATGCAAAGAGCCATCATTCCCCGCATACCGATTTATCGTGGTAATCAAATTTGGGGAGGTCGTGGTGGGATTAGCGGTGATTGTCAAGCTAGTTGTCGCCTGAATGTTTTTGTTCATGCTGCCATTTTAAGCTCTAAATCTCCTTTCCTTTGTTCGTCTTTAACGTGCTGATCCGGGTTCAGATGCACGACAAGGACAGGCTGCCAGTTTCGGGTGGCACCGCTCCATCGCTCCGGTCGCATTTCCTTTTGCCCAACACGAACGGGCTCATGAAAGTGCGCTGAAGACGCTCCGTTTTCTGAGAGAGGAGATGGCCGGTAAAAACGGCTTGCGGGATAAGGAATCGGCGGAAAATTATGCCGAAATTTTGAGTGATTGGTTGACCAATCACATCCTCATGGAAGATATGCTGATGAAGCCGCTGCTGCAAACCTATCCATACGATTTCAAGCCGGCGGGATGCCATGCGGAATTCGTGTAAGCGGAAACGAACCGGCACAGGGAGGGGCAGATGAACGTATTCATTGTGGAAGATTCGGAAACTGCGCGGGGGCATCTGCAAGCCATGCTGTCCGATATTCCCGGTGTTTCCGTAGTCGGATACGCGGGAGATGAGCAGGGGGCGATCAAACGCATCGCCGGGCTGTTGCCCGATGTTGTGACGCTGGATATCAGCCTGCAACCCGGATCGGGGATCGCCGTGCTGAAATACATCAAGAAAAATTACCCCGCAATCAAAGTCATCATATTGACCAATTATGTTGACGAGTACTACATCAAGACTTGCAAGGATGCCGGAGCAGACTATGTTTTTGACAAGATTTTACATTTTCAAAAGGTGGCTTCGATTTTTTGGTCATGGATAAATGATGCTTGCGCGGCCAATGAGGCTGCCGCCTTGTGCGTAACAGAAAAATGAAACGGGTTCTTTCATTGTAACTATTCAGGTGCGGTAGATTTTCTCCTTCCCCCATGCAGGGGGAAGGCTGCGCGAGTTTCACGTTAATTGAGGGTAATTCATGAGCAATCAACCGCAAATACTCGTCGTGGACGACGACGCTATTGCAGCCGCCGTCGTTGCCGGGATGCTTTCCCCGGAATACGACGTGCGGCAAGTTGATAGCGGTCAAGCCGCCTTGAATTTTCTGCCTGAAGAGTCGCCGGATCTGGTGCTGCTCGATGTTGACATGCCGGGCATGTCCGGCTACGAAGTCTGCCGGGCATTGCGCGATAATCCGGCCAGCGGCGATTTGCCGGTCATTTTTCTTTCCGGCATGACCGGAGAAGCGGATCGCCTTGCCGGATATGAAGCGGGCGGCGACGATTACCTGACCAAACCGGCATCGGCGGAAGAGTTGCGCTCCAAAATCAGGCTCCAGTTGGCGAACCGGGCCGAACGCAGCCGCCTCAAGCAGGATCTTTCCAGCGCTTTTTCGACGGCCATGACGGCGATGTCCGGCGCGGCGGAAATCGGCGCGGTACTCCAGTTCATGCGGGCAAGTTTCAATTGTCCGGACTACGCGGCCCTGTGCCGCGAAATGCTGAACGCCCTCGGCTCGTATGGGCTGGAGGCCGCCGTGAAAATCCATGGGCAGCAGGGGGCGCTGTCTGTTTCGACCACCGGCCCCTGCTCTCCGCTGGAAGATTCCGTGCTCACCCACATGTCCGGGCAGGGGCGCCTGTTCGAGTTCGGTTCGCGCACCTCATGCAGCTACGAGCACATCACCATCATTGTCAAGAGCAATGCCGGCGATGATCCCGAACGCCACGGGCGCATGAAAGACAACCTGGCCTTGCTGGCCGAAGGAGCCGACGCGCGCGTCGTTGCGCTGGACAGCAGTGCCGCCGTGCTCAGGCAGCACGAGTCCCTCACGCAATTGACCGCGAGCACCCGCAAGGCGCTGCTGGGTATCGACCGGCGCCATCGCGAACAGGGGATCAAAAGCAGCCAGATATTCCAGGATTTGCAAAGAAACTTCGACCTTTGCATGTTGACCCTGGGCGTCACCCAATCGCAGGAAGAAGAGCTCGCCAACATGCTCATGGACGCGGCGAATCAGGCGAAAGCGCTGTACGACGAGGGTCTGGAGATCGGCGCGCACATGGAAAGCATTCTCGAACAGCTTGAAAGCGTTGGCGGCTGAACGCCGGGGGATGCGGCAGTGTAGGGTGCATTCCATGCACCAATGTATCGTTCCCACGGTTTCCGTGGAAACGCATCTGTGGACGCTCCGCGTCCCGTGCCGCAGGAGCGGCACACACATGCGTTCCCACGCGGGAGCGTGGGAACGATAGCACAAACCCATCACAGGATGAATCGGAGGATTGAACATGACCGCAAAATTATTGATCGTTGACGACGACGAAATTACTTGCCTGGTGACGCGGGATGATCTTCAGCAATGCGGCTACACGGTCGAGACCGCCGAGGACGGGTTGGCGGCGTGGGAGATAATTGATCGCGACCCGTCCCGGTTCGACTTGATGCTGCTCGACAAGCAAATGCCGCGACTGGATGGCATTTCCCTGTTGAAGCGCATCAAGTCCGATGGCCGCTTCAAGGAGCTGCCGGTCATCATGCTGACCGGCGATAACCGTCAGGAAGACATCATCGAGGGTTTGGCCGAAGGCGCTTTTTATTACCTGACCAAACCATCGGCGGAAAACGTATTGCAGCTTGTCATCAAGAATGCGCTGGACGAGTTTCGCCAGAAACGCGAATTGCGCGCGTTGATCGGCAAGCAAGCGAACAACCTGCAGCTCCTGCGCCGCGCGGAATTCTGTTACCGGACCTTGCCTGAGGCGAGAGACCTGGCGCTGTTGCTGGCGGAGGCCAGCACGGTTCCGGACCGCACCGTCAACGGCTACTCGGAGCTGTTGATCAACGCGGTCGAACACGGCAATCTCGGCATTACCTACGCCGAGAAAGGCCGGTTGCTGCGCGACGAACGCTGGGAAAATGAGGTCGAGGCACGCCTTCAACGCTCCCCATATTCGGCCAAAGCAGTCAATGTCACGCTGGAGAAAACGGCTGCCGCCAGCATCGTGACCATCACGGATCAGGGTAACGGTTTCAACTGGCAGGCGTATCTCGAATTCAGCCCGGAGCGGGCATTTGATTTGCATGGCAGAGGGATTGCGATGTCCAAAGCAACCAGTTTTGACAACCTTGAATACCTGGGTAACGGCAGCAGCGTAGTAACCACCGTACTCAGCCGGAATGCCTAAATGAGGGCAGGAGAGCCAAAATGACCACCGAAATCCATTCCACCACCGCCGCCACCCTCATGATCGTCGACGACTCGCCGGAAAACCTCTACGTGCTGAGCGAATTGCTGCGGCCACAATATCGGGTGCTTGCGGCTGCCTCGGGAGAAGGCTGCCTGCGCGTGGCGGGAAGCCAGCCGAAACCCGACCTGATTCTGCTCGATGTGATGATGCCGGGCATGGACGGCCACGAGGTGTTGGTCAGACTGCGCGAAGACCAAGCCACCCGGGACATACCGGTCATTTTTCTCACCGCGATGACCGGGGCGGAAGATGAGGAACGCGGGATTAAACTCGGCGCCGTCGATTACATCACCAAGCCGATTAAACCCGCCGTGGTTCAGGCCAGGGTGCGCGCGCAACTCGAAGCCAAGCAGGCGCGCGACTGGATGAAAGACCAGAATGCCGCCCTCGAAGCCGAGGTCGCCCGGCGCATGGTCGAGAACGATCTCACCCAGCGGGCCAGTATCCGGGCGCTTGCTCATCTGGCCGAAACCCGCGACCCGGAAACCGGCAACCACATCTTGCGCACGCAAGGCTACGTGCAGAGGCTGGCCACGGGGTTGCGGCAGCACCCCCGCTTTTGCCACACGTTCAGCGACCGATACATCGATCTGCTGACCCGGTCAGCGCCGCTGCACGACATCGGCAAAGTCGGCATTCCCGATCACATCCTGCTCAAACCCGGCAAGCTTATGCCCGGCGAATGGGTCATCATGAAAACTCATGCCAGGCTGGGCAGCGATGCGATCGAGCAGGCCGAGCGTGATGTCGAAATACCCCTGGCATTTCTATCCGCAGCCAAGGAAATCGCCTGCTGGCACCATGAAAAATGGGATGGCAGCGGCTATCCCGATGGCCTGGCCGGCGATGCCATTCCCGTTTCTGCGCGCCTGATGGCCGTGGCCGATGTGTTCGATGCGCTGATTTCGGTGCGCGTCTACAAGCCCGCGATGTCCTACGTCGAAGCGGGCGAGATTATCGCCGCCGGGCGCGGCAAGCACTTCGATCCCGACGCGACCGACGCTTTCCTTGCCGGCTTCGCCGATTTCGTTGATATCGCCGAACAACACCGCCTCGATGCCGATGAATTGTCCTAAGCCGGACGAGCCGAAACCAAACATTTGACAGGATGCACAGGATTTACAGGATAAAAACCAAGCAAAATGCTCTTCCGCTTTTCATCCCGTACATCCTGTTAATCCTGTCAAAAAAAAGCTGCACTGAAAGCCGTGCCAGTGCTTGATTTACGCACTAAGGGAGTTGGAAATTATTAAAGTACCGTTAATCATGCCACCAACATCACCCCCATCCCCCACCTAACCTCCCCCTTGAAGGGGGAGGAACTCTGCTCCCTCCCCTTCAAGGGGAGGGTTGGGGTGGGGATGGGTTTGGTATTGGCTTATATGACGCAATTTATAAGTGGTATTTTGGTAATTTCCCGCGCCCTGAATAGCTGGCCGCGTGGGCACAAAGACGTGCCCATCCTACGCACTGCGAAACTGTGGAGAAAATGGTATGAGCGAAAAATCAAACGAACCAGCGCCGCCAAACGAACCAGCACCGGCAAACGAACTCCCACCCCAAGAGGAAGACGAGGCTCAGGTGCAATTTGCGCGCAGGCTGCAAACAGCCGCCGCCCCGCCCCCTTCCGCCGGTGAACCCGCGCACCCCGAACGCCGCACGGTTGCTGCCCTCATTTTTTCCCCCGCCAACGCCCTGATGGATCGTCTGGATGTCGCCTGGAAATTCGTGCTGCTGGGGCTGATGTCCTTGGTCGCGATTGCCGTGGTGGTGTACAGCCTGTTTGCCAGCCTCAACCTGGTGATCGGCACCGCGCAGCGGCAACTGCAAGGCATCGCGCTGATCGATCCGATATCCAGAGTTGTACAGGTCATGCAGCAACATCGCGGGATTTCGGACGGGCTGCTCAGCGGCAACGAAGCCATGCGGGAATGGCGCATCGACAAGGGAAGGGAATCTGTCGGGCTGTTGCGGGCGCTGGAGGAAAAGTTGCCAGCCAGGCTGGCCCGGAACGAAGCCTTCCGGCACATCAAGGCAGACTGGGAAATAATACGCAAAGTGGGGCTCAATTGGACGGTAGCAGAGAGCTTCGCCGCGCATACCGACCTGATCGGTGATTTGCATGACTTCCAGGTAGTTGCCGCCGATGAATACGCGCTGACCCATGCGCCGGAGATCGGTGCGTTCTACCTGATCAACTCCGTCATCGACAAACTGCCTTTTGCGCTCGAACGCCTCGGGCAGCTCCGCGCATACGGCACCGGCATCCTGGCTAGGAAGCAGGTCACCGAGCAGCAGAAAGTTGAAATAAACACCCTGATCGCCGAACTCGACAACGCGATCGAAAGCCTCCAGATCAACCTCGACAAAACCGACCGCTACAACCCGGCGGTGCAGGGTTCAATCGCGGCGGCATCCGGGGATATTATCAACTCGGCGCGGCAGATTATCGGCCTCGTGAAATCCGACATCCTCACCGCCCGTTTTGCCACGTCCCCCAATGATTTCTTCGGGATGGCCACCGTCGCGATAGACAAGGGCTTCACGCAACTGCATGACTCGCTGCTGCCGAGGTCGGAAGCGCTCATCAAGGCGCGCATCACCCGGGCGGAAAATACGCTGCGCACCAGCGTCGGCATCGCCATTCTGCTGTTTCTGGTGGTGGCCTATTTTTCGGTCGGCATCTGCTACACCATTATCGTCAACCTCCGGTCGCTGGCCCGCTCCGCGCATGACTTTGCCGGCGGCGACCTGTCCGGGCGGGTCGATCTCGGCTCGCGCGACGAGTTCGGCAAGGTGGGCGACAGCTTCAACGAAATGGCCGACGGGTTCGCCCGGTTGATCGAAGCGCGCCATGAAGACGACGCGCGCCTGCGCGCCACCATCGAGACCGCCATGGATGCCGTGGTGCGGATGAACGATAGCGGCATCATCATCGGCTGGACCAGCCAGGCGGAAAAGATTTTCGGCTGGACGAGCGGGGAAGCCCTCGGGCGGGTGCTGGGCGAAACGATCATCCCGCCCCGCTACCGCGAGGCGCATAAGCGCGGCCTGGAGCATTTCCTGTCCTCCGGCGGCGAGGGGAAGGATAGCCCGGTGCTGAACCGGCGCATCGAAATTACGGGGCTGCATCGCGATGGCCGCGAGTTTCCCGTCGAATTGTCCATCGCTCCAATCAAAATGTGGGGCAAGTACGAATTCAGCGCTTTCATCCGCGACATCACCGAGCGCAAGGCGGCAGCATTACAACTGGCGGAACGCGAGCTGCAATACCGCACCCTGGCCGACTCCGGCCAGGTTTTGATCTGGACATCGGGTACGGACAAGCTGTGCGACTATTTCAATCGGCCCTGGCTGGAATTCACCGGGCGCAGCATGGAGCAGGAGCTGGGCAACGGCTGGGCAGAAGGCGTCCACCCGGACGATTTTCAGCGTTGCCTGGAGGTGTACGTGTCGTCTTTTGACCGGCGCGAAAAATTCGGCATGGACTATCGCTTGCGCCGCCACGATGGCGAGTATCGCTGGATACGGGACGAGGGCTGTCCGCGCTATAACAGCGGGGGTGAGTTTGTCGGCTATATCGGCTACTGCCTCGACATCACCGAACGCAGGCAGGCGGAAGAGCATCTGCGGGAAAGCGAGGCGCGCTACAAACGCATCACCGAAGAGCTCACGGATTACCAGTACACGGTGCGCGTCGAAAACGGCCACGCGGCGGATACCCTGCAAAGCCCGGCCTGCTTGACGGTGACCGGATATACGGTGGAGGAATTTGCCGCCGATCCTTATCTCTGGATCAATATGGTCGTACCGGAAGACCGCGAGCGGGTCAGGGAGCATGTGCGACAGATTCTGGACGGGAAAGATGTTTCAACCATCGAGCATCGCATCGTCCGGAAAAATGGTGAGATTTGCTGGGTGAGCGATACGATCATCCAGTGCAGGAACGCCTCGGGAAGGCTCCTGTCCTACGATGGCGTGATCAAGGACATCACCGAGAAAAAACGTTCCAGCGAAGAACTCGAACGCCACCGGCATCACCTGGAAGAAATGGTGGCGCAACGCACGGCGGAACTCGATCTGGCACGACAACAGGCCGACGCGGCCAATCGGGCCAAGAGCGCATTTCTCGCCAATATGAGCCACGAGATCCGCACGCCGATGAACGCGATCATCGGCATGACCCACCTGTTGCGGCGCGCCGGGGTCACGCCGGAACAGGCCGAGCGACTGGGCAAGATCGACAATGCCGGCCGCCATCTGCTGTCGATCATCAACGACATTCTCGACCTGTCAAAGATCGAAGCCGACAAGCTGAAAATAGAAAGCACCGACTTTCATCTTTCCGCCGTCCTCGATAATGTCGCTTCCCTCATCGGCCAAGCGGCGCAGGACAAAGGGCTGCATATCGAAATCGACACCGATCACGTCCCCATGTGGCTGTGCGGCGACCTGACGCGGCTGCGCCAGGCCGTGCTCAACTATGCCAGCAATGCGGTCAAATTTACCGGGAAAGGCTCCATCGCCCTGCGCGCCAAACTGCTGCAAGATAGCCTGCTGGAAGATAGCGCAAATCACGAATTGCTGGTGCGTTTCGAGGTCGCGGACACCGGCATCGGCATCGCGCCCGACCATATCGCCCGGATGTTCCATGCCTTCGAGCAGGCCGACATTTCGACCACGCGCCAATATGGCGGCACCGGCCTCGGGCTGGCGATCACCGGGCGGCTGGCGCAATTGATGGGCGGCGAAGCCGGCGTCGACAGCACGCCGGGGGTAGGCAGCACCTTCTGGTTCACCGCCCGCCTGCAACGCGGCCACGGCATCATGCCCGCAACGCCGGTCCCGGATGAAGCCGAAGCGGGCGCCGAGGCGCAGTTGCGCCTGCACCACGGCGGAGCCAGGCTGTTGCTGGCGGAAGATAATGCCATCAACCGCGAAGTTGCCATCGAGCTGCTGCACGGTGCCGGTATGGTGGTGGATGCGGCGGCAGATGGTTGGGAAGCCGTGGAGATGGCGCAAGCCCGTGCCTATGATCTGATTCTGATGGACATGCAGATGCCCAATATGGATGGCCTGGAAGCTACCCGCGCCATCCGCGCCCTGCCGGGCTGGGAGTCAAAACCCATCGTGGCGATGACGGCCAACGCCTTCAATGAGGACCGGCAAGCCTGCGCGGCAGCGGGCATGAACGACTTTGTCGTCAAGCCGGTGCAGCCGGAATTGCTCTATGCCGCGCTGCTGAAATGGCTGTCGGCATCTTCGCTGTCGGGGGCGGCAGAGCCGCCAGGAAGGGCAGGATGCGGTGACGAAGGAACCGCATCGTTCGCGATTGATGCGGTCCGCAAGCTCACCACATCCTGCGGCTCTGCTGCTGCGGCTATACAGAAAACGGCTACCGAAGCCGCTCTGGCACACTTGTCCAGCGTGCCGGGGATGAACGTGGAACGCGGCCTGTCGGCCATGCGCGGCCAGGTTGAAAAGTATCTGAACCTGCTGGATCGTTTTGTCGAATTGCATGCCAATGACATGGCGCGGCTGGCCGCGAGCCTGGCCGATGGCGACCACGCGACAGCCCGGCGCCTGGCCCACACACTCAAGGGTGCGGCAGCCACACTGGGAGCCGATCGCCTGGCCGAAATAGCGGGAAAATTGGAAAGCGTATTGCGGGCGAGCCAGAAGGCGGCCCTTTGCAGCGACGATATCCGCCCTGAAATGGAGGCCATCAATTTGGAGCTTGCCGCGCTGGCCAGTGCGCTAATGCGTGCGCCAGCGGTCAACCGGCAGGCGGACACGCCCGATCCCGAAACCCTGCGGCGCGTGCTCGACGAGCTGGAAGCGCTTCTGGCGCAAAGCGACACCGCCGCTATCGCGTTGTTCGACAATCATGCCGCATCGCTGCAAGCGATACTGGGAGCGTCCTGCGATGAACTCGCGCGCCAGATCAGGCAGTTTGATTTTAATGCCGCGCGGGAGACGTTGCGGGGACTGCGGCAGTACCTGTATGCACCATTGTGATCATTCCCACGCTCCGCGTGGGAATGTGATTGATGGCACTCTGCGTCGTGATTGATGGTGTGTCGTGTTGAACGATACTCACCGCAGAGCGGCGGTGTATGCGTTCCCACGCGGAGCGTGGGAACGATGGAAGGAACAACATTGCCTGGTATACATACTCAGCCGGAGAGCCAAAATGACTACCGAAACCCATTCCACCACCGTGTCCACCATCCTGATCGTCGACGATTCGCCGGAAGATATGTACGTGTTGAGCGAACTGCTCAGGTTGCAATATCGGGTGCTGGCGGCAACCTCCGGGGAAGAAGGCCTGCGCGTGGCGGGCAGCCAGCCGAAACCCGACCTGGTTCTGCTCGATGTGATGATGCCGGGCGTAGACGGTTACGAGGTGTTGGCCAGACTGCGCGAAGACCGGGCCACCCGGGACATCCCGGTCATTTTTCTTACCGCGTTGACCGGGGCGGAAGATGAGGAACGCGGGATTAAACTCGGCGCCGTCGATTACATCACCAAACCGATTAAACCTGCCGTGGTTCATGCCAGGGTGCGCGCGCACCTCGAAGCCAGGCAGGCGGAGATGGCGCTGCAACAGTATAAGCGGGTGATCGATAACGCCATAGACGGGTTCTGGATGACCGATGCGGCGGGCAATATTCAGGAGGCCAACGAGGCTTACGCAAGAATATCCGGCTATTCGGTCGATGAACTGGTGAACATGCATATCAGCCAATTGGAAGCGAAAGAATCATCGCTGGAAGAAGTCGGCGCGCATATCGCAAAAATTGTCGCGCAAGGTTATGAACGCTTCGAAACACGCCACCGCCACAAGGATGGGCATGAAATCGATATTGAAGTGGCGGCCACCTTTATGCCGGATCCAGGTAAGTTTTTCGTTTTTTGCCGCGACATTACCGCGCGCAAGAAGGCGGAGGAAGAAATTCACTGTCTGGCGTTTTATGATGTGCTGACAAAATTGCCCAACCGCCGTTTATTCCTCGACCGTTTCGGCGCGGCATTGTCTGTTTCCGCACGATACAATAATTATGGCGCGGTGCTGTTCATCGACCTGGACCGCTTCAAGCTGCTCAACGACACGCTCGGGCATGACCACGGCGACCTGATGTTGGTCGAAGTGGCCGCCCGGATCAAGTCCTGCGTGCGCGAGATGGATACGGTGGCCAGGCTGGGCGGGGACGAGTTCGTGGTGCTGGTCGAGGACGTCAGCGACGATCAGGAGGAGGCCTCGCACAAGGCCGGGCTGGTGGCCGAGAAAATCCGCGAATCGCTGGCGCGCCCTTACCGTCCCAACGGGCACGAGCATCACAGCTCGCCCAGCATCGGCGTCAGCCTGTATCGCGGCAATGAAGTTCCGGTTGAAGAATTGCTCCAGCATGCCGATATGGCGATGTACCAGGCCAAGGATGCCGGGCGCAACGCGGTGCGCTTTTTCGATCCGGTGATGCAGAGCAACGTGGCGGCGCGCGCCGCACTGGTCGGCGACTTGCGCGGCGCCATCGGGCGGCGGCAACTGCATCTGCATTACCAGTTGCAGGTGGATAACGATAACCGCCCGGTGGGGGCCGAGGCGTTGCTGCGCTGGATCCACCCGCAGCGCGGCATGGTCATGCCGGAGCAGTTCCTGCCGATAGCCGAGGAAAGTACGCTGATCCTCGATATCGGCGAGTGGGTGCTGGAAACCGCCTGCCGACAGCTCGCCTTGTGGGGCGCGAGCGAAAAAATGCGCGATCTGGCGCTGACGGTAAACGTCAGCGCCAAGCAATTCGCCATGCCGGATTTTGCGGATAAGGTGGCCACCGCCCTGCTGGCGCACCGGATAAATCCGGCGCGCCTGAAACTGGAATTAACCGAAAGCATGGTGCTCGACGATTTGCACGGCACGATAGAAAAAATGCATGCCCTGAAAGCGCTTGGGATCCGCCTGTCGCTGGACGATTTCGGCACGCGTTATGCGTCGCTGTCCAATCTTAAACAGCTTCCGCTCGATCAGCTCAAACTGGGCAGGAGTTTTGTGCGGGATGTCGCGAGCGACGGCAATGTCGCGCTGCTGGTGCAGAGCATCATCGACATGTCGGGCAGATGCCGCATCACCGTGATCGCCGAAGGGGTGGAGAATCAGGCGCAACTGACTTCGCTCAAGGATCGCGATTGCGTCGCCTATCAGGGTTTTTTGTTCAGTGAAGCCGTGCCGGTCGAGGAGTTCGAGAAGTTGCTGGGGTTGTAGTGGCAGGCGCCGTGCGCCGCGCGCCGCCCCGTGTTGGAATTCGCTCCTGCCATCCCAACAACTGCTTTTTCCAGGTTTATGCAAAATCTGCCTGGCGGTAAATCCAACCTGTTGGTTGCTATCTCAGTGGCGGTGGTTTTGCTAGCCGGCGCGCTGCTGTATAGTCAATAGGGGCGCGCGAAACCCGGCATAAAACCGGTGTGCTGCATCCGCCCAACGCATGGATTAAGGGTAAGGAAGTGAATTGTTAATCGTCTGGGATATACCGCTGGTGGTATTGTCCGTGCTGGCCGCGATGATCGGCTCGTTCACGGCGCTTGTTCATGCGCAGCGTATGCGCGAGAGCAGCGGCCGTTCGGCGTGGATATGGATGGTTACCGGTGGCATTACACTGGGCTTGGCGATCTGGTCCATGCACTTCATCGGCATGTTGGCCTTTCATTTGCCCATTCCTCTCGGCTACGACCTGCCGTTAACCCTGCTCTCTGCTTTGCCCGCGATTGCCGCAGCCCTGCTCGGTTTTTACGTGCTGCGCGAACCGGACATCAGCACCGTGCGCATTATCGTGAGCGGCCTGCTGATGGGTTTGGGCGTCAGCGTTATGCACTACACCGGCATGGCAGCCCTCAGGATGTCGCCGCCGATCAGCTATGACCAGCTGATTTTTATCCTGTCCGTGGCCATTGCCGTCATCGCTTCATGGGGCGCGCTGCTGATGATGTATCAGGGCGAGCGCGTCAAACTGCCGCCGATGCTTCGCTTTGTGTTGGGCGGGGCTATCATGGGTTTGGCGATTTCCGGCATGCACTACACCGCCATGCTGGGAACAAACATCTCGCCCGGCAGCGTGTGCATGGTTGGCGCAACGCGGGTCGCCCCGGGCATGCTCGCCTTGCTGGTATCGCTGACTGCCTTGTTCTGGTTTGGCGGCGGCATTCTCGCCGCGTTGTTTGATCGGCGCATGGCGCGGCAGAACGCGCAGGCCCTGGCGCAACTCGAACAAGCGCATAGGCAGGCCTTGAGGGAGTTGGAGTATCAAAAATACGCGCTGGATCAGCACTCAATTGTGTGTACTACCGATGTGCGCGGCACGATCACTTACGTCAACGAGAAATTCTGCGCCATCAGCCAGTATTCATACGATGAAACGGTTGGGCAGAATCATCGTTTGATCAATGCCGGCACGCACCCGAAAGAGTTTTTTCGCGACATGTACCGCACCATTGCCGCAGGCAAGGTGTGGCATGGGGAAATTTGCAATCGCGCCAAGGATGGCAGCCTGTTTTGGGTGGATGGCACCATCGTACCGTTTCTGGGCGACAACGGAAAACCCTTCCAATACACTGCGGTACGCACCGACATCACCGAGCGCAAAAAATCCGATGAGGCGCTGCGCGTGGCGGCGGCGGCCTTCGAGACCCACGATGCCATTTTGATTACCGATGTCAACGCGAACATCATCCGCGTCAATCAGGCATTCCAGGACATCACCGGCTATAGCTCGGAAGAGGTGCTGGGCAAGAACCCGCGCATCCTCAGTTCGGGCCGCCAGGACAAGGTATTTTATGCGGCAATGTGGCAACAGTTGCTGAATAACGGTTCGTGGACCGGCGAGTTATGGGACAAGCGCAAGGACGGCCAGGTTTATCCGAAGTGGCTGACCATCACCGCCATAAAAAATGAACAGGGCGAGACAACCGGATATGTCGCCATCTTCAGCGACATCACCGAGCGCAAACAGGCCGAGGAGGAAATCTACAATCTGGCGTTCTATGACGCATTGACCAGGCTGCCCAACCGGCGTTTGCTGCTGGACCGTTTCCGGCTGGCGCTGTCGGTGTCGGCGCGCAGCCATCATTACGGCGCGGTGCTGTTTCTCGACATGGACAGGTTCAAGACGCTCAACGATACGCTGGGGCACGATTACGGCGACCTGCTGCTGATCGAGGTGGCCGGGCGCATCCGGCTGTGCGTGCGCGAAGTGGATACCGTGGCGCGGCTGGGCGGCGACGAGTTCGTGGTGTTGCTCGAAGAAATCGACGCGAACGCGCAAGAGGCTTCGCAAAAAGCCGCGCAGATCGCCGAAAAGATACGCACGGCGCTGGCTGCGCCCTATCAGATCAATGGGCATGAGCATCATAGTTCGCCGAGCATCGGCGTGTGCCTGTATCGCGGCAACGAGGAATCGGTGGATGCCCTGCTCAAACATGCCGACTTGGCGATGTATCAGGCCAAGGATGCAGGGCGGAATGCGGTGCGTTTCTTCGATCCCGCGATGCAGCATGCGGTGGAAATGCATGCCGCGCTGGAGGCGGATTTGCGCCGTGCCATATCCAATCGGGAACTGCGCCTGCATTACCAGATCCAGGTGGACAACGAGCATCGTCCGTTGGGCGCTGAGGCGCTGCTGCGCTGGAACCATCCAAAGCGCGGCATGGTTTCCCCCGCGCAATTCATTCCCGTCGCCGAGGAAAGTTCGCTGATCCTTGATATTGGGCATTGGGTGCTCGACACCGCCTGCCGGCAGCTTGCGCAGTGGGGCGGAAATGAGCAAACGCGCGAGTTGACGCTGGCGGTTAACGTCAGCGCGCAGCAATTCCGCTTGCATGACTTTGTGGACAGGGTCACGGCAGCGTTGCGCGCACACCAGGTTGACCCGTCGCGCCTGAAACTGGAATTGACCGAGAGTGTGGTGCTGGACGATGTCACCGACGTGGTGGCCAAGATGCGCGCATTGAAAGTGCTCGGCGTAAAACTGTCACTGGACGATTTCGGCACCGGCTATTCATCGCTGTCCTACCTAAAGCAACTGCCGCTCGATCAACTCAAAATCGACCAGAGCTTCGTGCGCGATATTGCAACCGACACGAATGATGCCGTGATGGTGAAAACCATCATCGACATGGCGCAAAACTTCCGCCTGAACGTGATCGCCGAAGGGGTGGAAACCAAGGCGCAACTGGGTTTCCTCAAACAAAATGGCTGCATGGCGTATCAGGGCTATCTGTTCAGCAAACCGGTACCGGTCGAGGAGTTTGAGAAATTATTGGGCAAGGGCGATTGATGAAAGGGCAATTCGTGAATTGCCCCTATGCCCACATAATCATCCGTAGGGGCGATTCACGAATCGCCCTAATAACCGTTCTACACAATCTTTCCGTAGGCGCAATTGATGAATAGCCCCAATAACCTTCCCCACCGCCGCAGCATTCGTCTGCAAGGTTACGATTATTCGCAGGCAGGCGCATATTTCGTCACGATATGCGCGCATGGCAGGGAATGTTTGTTTGGCAACATCGAAAACGATGCGATGGCGTTGAATGAATACGGATGTGTGGTGCGGGATGAATGGCTAAAAACCGCCGAAGCCCGCGCGGAAATTCAGACGGGCGAATTCGTGGTGATGCCCAACCATTTTCACGGAATCGTCGTCATTGCCGAGCCAAGCATTGGGGCAATTCGTGAAAGGGCAATTCGTGAATTGCCCCTACGCACGCCCAATCATTCCGTAGGGGCGATTCACGAATCGCCCTTGTCATCGCGGCAACAACGACGTCAGATGACATTATCGAAAATCATCGGGCGGTTTAAAATGCTAACCGCAAAACGCATCAATGAAATCCGTCAATCACCCGGTGTTCCGGTCTGGCAACGCAATTATTACGAACACGTCATCCGTAACGAGGACGATTACGGGAAAATTGCAGAGTACATCGCCGATAATCCACGCCGCTGGGCAGAGGATGCGTTGCATCCGGATGCGGGGTGATCCGTGAAAGGGCGATTGATGAAAGGGCGATTCACGAATCGCCCGCCTCTTATATATATCTATCGTGCCCGTGTTTTTTGTACAGCGCGGCCATGATGCCGGACAGCAGCAGGCCGAACACCGTGATGATGAAGTAGATGTGCAGCTCCAGTCCTTCCATCAGGGCGTATAGCCCCAGCATCGCGAAGATGCTCAGATTTTCATTGAAATTCTGCACCGCGATCGAACGTCCAGCGCCCATCAGCAGGTGGCCGCGATGCTGCAGCAGTGCATTCATCGGTACCACGAAAAAGCCGCCCATTGCGCCGATGGCAATCAGCAGAAAAATAGCCAGCACACTATCAGTCACCGGAATCATCATCAGCACGACAATGCCCATAGCGATGCCGACCGGCAGCACTTTGACTGATCGTTCCAGTTTGATGTATTTCGCCGCCAGCACCGAGCCGATGGCGATGCCGATGGCTACCCAGGCGGTGAGTTTGGCGGCCGCGCTGATATCGTAATGCAGGGCGACGGCCGCCCACGCCAACACCACCAGGCGTAGTGTGGCACCAGCACCCCAGAATAAAGTGGTGACAGCCAGTGAAACCTGGCCGAGCGGGTCTTTCCACAGCAGCTTGAAGCAGTGCCAGAAATCCTTGATCAGGAACACGGGGCTGCGGCTGAGCGGCTTATGGTCAATGGCAACGCGCGGGATGTAGAGATTGAAAATTGCGGCGGCGATATAGATCAGCACGATGATGGCGATGGCCAATTCAGCGACGCTGTCGATTAGCGGAATGCCCAGCGTTTGTACTAACGGTGAAGCGAGGGCGGGGTTGATCAAAACGCCACCAACTATCGCACCGAGCACGATGGCCGCGACGGTCAGCCCTTCCATCCAGCCGTTCGCCTTGACCAGTTGGCCGGGCGGCAGATATTCGGCGAGGATGCCATATTTGGCGGGGGAGTAGGCGGCAGCGCCCAGCCCGACCAGACCGTAAGCGAGCAGCGGATGGACGCCAACTAACATGGTGAGGCAACCGATCAGCTTGATGATATTGCTGATGAACATCACGCGACCCTTGGGCAGCGAGTCGGCAAATGCGCCGACAAAGGGCGCCAGCACGATGTAGGAAATGATGAAGCTCTGCTGCAATACCGGCGTGTGCCAGGCCGGCGAGCTTAAATCCATGAGCAGGGCAATCGCGGCAAACAGCAGCGCGTTGTCCGCGAGCGCGGAGAGAAATTGCGCCGCGAGGATGATGTAGAAACCGGGGTTCATTCAACAGGGATTGCAACAGAGATTGTTTTTGGCAGGCCGTTTTATATCACGAAAGCATGACCCCTGCTATTATTCGCGCCTATTAAAACCCTCGCGTAAGTCATTTTCGTGCCACGCCCCATACAAGCCCATATCAGCCAGAGCGCGCTGGAGAATAATCTCCGGGTGGCGCGCCGTGCCGCGCCGTCCGCGCGCATCATGGCGGTGATCAAGGCGGACGGCTACGGCCACGGCCTGTCGCGCGTCGCCGAGGCGCTATCTGCGGCAGACGGTTTTGCGCTGCTGGATATTCAGGATGCGGTGCAATTGCGCGAGGCGGGTTATCGGCAGACAATTTTGTTGCTGGAAGGCGCTTTCAATGCCGGGGGTATGGCGCTGGCTGCCGGGCACGATCTGGCCTGTGTGATCCACAGCGCGTGGCAACTTGCCTTGCTGGATGCCTGTCCCGGCAGGGGTTCGCTGGATGTCTGGCTCAAGGTCAACAGCGGCATGAACCGCCTGGGCTTTGCGCCGCAGCAGGCGGCGCAGGCGATGGAGCAACTGCGCGGCCATCGCGCCGTGCGCGGCATCACCCTGATGACGCATTTCGCCAATGCCGACGAGGCGCGCGGCATCGCCGAGCCGCTTGCCCGGTTCAACGACTTTGCCGCGTCCTATCGCGTGCCGCGCTCGCTGGCGAATTCCGCCGCGCTGTTGCGTTATCCGGAAACGCACGGCGACTGGGTGCGCCCCGGCCTGATGCTGTACGGCGCGTCACCGTTCGCAGAAGCCGGCGCGCGGCAGCTCGGCCTGCAACCGGCGATGACGCTGCGCAGCCGCATCATCGCCGTGCAGGAATTGAGCCCCGGCGACGAGATTGGTTACGGCGCATTGTTTCGTGCCGAGCATGCGATGCGTATCGGCATCGTCGCCTGCGGCTACGCCGACGGCTATCCGCGCCACGCTTCGAACGGCACGCCGGTACTGGTGGACGGTCAAGTGACGCAAACCTTGGGGCGCGTCTCGATGGATATGCTGTATGCGGATTTGAGCAAGCTGCCGCAGGCCGGCGTCGGCAGCGCGGTCACGCTGTGGGGCGAGGGCATGCCGGTCGAGGAAGTGGCGCGCGCGGCGGGAACCGCCAGCTATGAATTGCTGTGCGCGCTGACGGCGCGCGTGCCGGTGGTGGTTTAATGGGCAACTTTATAATTGTCATTCCGACCGAAGGGAGGAATCTTGCTTTTGATTCCGCTCCAAAAATACTAGTGTCGCGTCATGTATAAAATGACGGATGCAATGTTTCACTATACTGAAAGCTGAAAACCGCCCCATCCCCTGGATGAGACAACTAGCCATTCGACTAAGCTGCAAAAGACCGCAGCCAAGTCGCTGGTTAACCCCAACCCTCCCCTTGAAGGGGAGGGAGCCAAGTTCCTCCCCCTTCAAGGGGGAGGTTAGGAGGGGGATGGGTGAATGGCGCCACGCGTACGGCAAATCATGCGTGACGCGACACTAGGATTTCTCCCTTCGGTTGAAATGACATAGTGGGCGTAGGTCGGGTTAGCGGATTTACCGCGTAACCCGACATAATCAGCTTTTGATTTCGGCTTGGAATAACGGAGGAATGAAATTATGTTGGGCATTATCGGCGGCAGCGGCGTTTACAACATCGAGGGATTGGAGAACACCCGCTGGGTCAAGGCGGAATCTTCATTCGGCGAGGCGTCGGATGAGGTTCTGATCGGCGAACTGGACGGGCAACCCATTGCCTTCCTGCCGCGCCACGGCAGGGGGCATCGCATCCCGCCTTCCGAGATCAACTTCCGCGCCAACATCGACGCGCTCAAACGCCTCGGCGTGACGGACATTGTTTCGGTGAGCGCGGTGGGATCGCTGCATGAAGATTACGCGCCCGGCACGTTCGTCATCGTCGACCAATTCATCGACCGCACCTTCGCGCGCGAAAAAAGTTTCTTCGGCAGCGGCCTGGTCGCGCATGTCTCGATGGCGCATCCGGTGTGTGGCCGCCTGGGCGAGCATCTGCTCGCGGCGGCCCAGCAACTGGGCATCCCGGTGGTGCGCGGCGGCACCTATCTGGTGATGGAAGGGTCGCAATTCTCCAGCCTGGCGGAATCCAGGTTGTACCGTTCCTGGGGGTGCGATGTGATCGGCATGACCAACATGCCGGAAGCCAAGCTGGCGCGCGAGGCGGAGATTTGTTATGCCACCGTTGGCATGGTGACCGATTTTGACTGCTGGCATCCCGATCACGACCATGTGACGGTGGAGGCGATTGTGAAAGTGCTGCTGACGAACGCCGACAAGGCGCGCGCCCTGGTGAAGGACGTCGCGCCGCGCGTACATGGCGACGCAAGCGAATGCGGCTGCCGCAGCGCATTGCAACACGCCATCATCACCGCGCCGGAAGCGCGCGATCCGGCGATGCTGGAAAAATTGTCCGCCGTGGCCGGGCGGGTGCTGAAAAATGTAGGGGCGATTCACGAATCGCCCGCACAGCCGGCTCAATAACCATGAGGGCGATTCATGAATCGCCCCTACCCAAGGACTTCACATGCCAATCAAATCCAGAATTCGCACCGTCCCGCATTACCCCCACCAGGGGATCATGTTCCGCGACATCACCACGCTGCTGAAAGACCCGGTCGGCCTGCGCGCCACGATCCAGGAAATCGTCAGCCGCTATAAAGGCATGAAGATCGACAAGGTGGCCGGCATCGAATCGCGCGGTTTCATCGTCGGCACGCCGGTCGCCTACGAGCTCGGCCTGGGCTTCGTGCCGGTGCGCAAGAAAGGCAAGCTGCCCGCCGCAACGGTGGGGTGCGATTACCAGCTGGAATACGGCACCGACCGCATCGAGATTCATGTCGATGCGATCCAGAAGGGCGACCGCGTGTTGCTGGTGGACGACTTGATCGCCACCGGCGGAACGGCGGAAGCCGCTACCAAATTGATTCAGGATATGGGCGGCATCGTCGTGGAATGCTGCTTCGTGATCGACCTGCCGGATGTGGGCGGCAGGAAGCGCCTGGAAAAACTGGGACATAAAGTGTTTGCCCTATGCGAGTTCGAAGGCGATTGATGTAGGGGCGCGATTCATCGCGCCCTTTTCTGACGCATGAATAATTTGGGCGCGATGAATTGCGCCCCTACGGAATTGCACAATGAAAATTAACGGAACCCCTTTCCGCACCATCTGGCCGGCCGCCGATAACGCGGCGGTGGAGATCATCGACCAGACCTGGCTGCCGCATGTTTTTGCCACGCTGCGCCTGAACACGATGCGCGACGCCGAGCGCGCGATACGCGACATGCAGGTGCGCGGTGCGCCGCTGATCGGCGTGACGGCGGCTTACGGCGTGGCGCTGGCGATGCGGAATAATGCCTCGGATGCCGCGCTGGCAGACGCTTGCAGCGTGCTGCTGGCCGCGCGCCCCACGGCGGTGAACCTGCGCTGGGGCGTGGAAAAAATGCGCGCGCTGCTGGCGCCGCTGCCCGAAAGCGAACGCACCGCAGCGGCCTGGCAGGAAGCGGCGCGCATCGCCGACGAGGACGTGGCGATCAATGCGTCCATCGGCCGGCACGGCTACGAGATCATCGACGCCCTTTATCAGAACAATGGCCATCAAGCGAAAAATGCCACGGTCAACATCCTCACCCATTGCAACGCCGGCTGGCTGGCAACGGTGGACTGGGGCACGGCGCTCGCATCCATCTACACCGCATTCGATGCGGGCATTCCGCTGCATGTGTGGGTGGACGAGACCCGCCCGCGCAACCAGGGCGCCAGTCTGACCGCATGGGAACTCGGCCAGCACGGCGTGCCGCACACGGTGATCGTGGACAACGCGGGCGGGCATCTGATGCAGCACGGCAGGGTGGATATGGTGATCGTCGGCTGCGACCGCGTCACGGCGCGCGGCGACGTGTGCAACAAGATCGGTACTTACCTCAAAGCATTGGCGGCATACGACAACGGTGTGCCGTTCTATGTGGCGCTGCCCACCCCGACCATCGACTGGACGCTGCAAGACGGCGTGAAAGAAATCCCCATCGAGGAGCGCGCCCCGGAAGAGGTGACGCATATCGCCGGACTGTGCGACGACGGGCAGGTGCGCACGGTGCATGTCACACCGCAGGGCTCGCGCGCGGCCAACTACGGCTTCGACGTGACCCCGGCGCGGCTGGTGACCGGGTTGATTACCGAGCGCGGCGTGGTGAAGGCGGATGCGGTGGCGATGCAGGCGTTGCGGTAAATTCATTGCAACCAGGATAATTCATTAAGGCCAATGTGTTTTGTGGGAGCGCAATTTATTGCGCGATAGCTTGGACACACAATCGCCCGATGAATCGGGCTCCTACGAGTGCCCGGCCATGAGTTTTACAGATATATTGAACAATTAACAGGAACAGTAATGGAAAACCTCTGGAACGATACAGAAGCAGGCAAGCAAAAAGACATTTTGGCGGAGCGCGTTTACTCGTCGCGTCTGCTCGGCGCGAACCCCAACCTGGTGCTGCATGGCGGCGGCAACACCTCGGTGAAGGGCGTCAGCAAAAACATTTTTGGCGAGAACGAAACGACGCTGTTCGTGAAAGGCAGCGGCTCGGATCTTGCCACGATCGAGGCCAGGGACTTTGTTGCGGTGCGCCTCGATACGATGTTGAGACTGTCGCGCCTGGAAAGCCTGTCGGACATCGATATGGCGCGCGAACTCAAGCTGGCTTCCCTCGACCCGAACGCGCCCGCACCGTCGGTCGAGGCCATCCTGCATGCGCTGATCCCGTACCGCTTCGTCGATCACACCCATGCCGACGCGATTGTTGCGCTCACCAATACCGCGTCGGGCGAGGCGCGTATCCGCGAACTGTTCGGCGACGAAGTCATCGTGTTGCCCTACGTGATGCCCGGCTTCGACCTGGCCAAATTATGTGCCGAAGTTATCCCCGAACTAGCCAAGCAACGCACCATCGGCATGGTGCTGATGAACCACGGCATCTTCACCTTCGGCGTCACCGCGAAGGAATCCTACGAGCGCATGATCGAGCTGGTCGGGCGCGCCGAGGATTATCTGGAACGGAACGCGGCATTGTTACCCGCAGCAGAGGTTGCACCCACCGCCAACTGGTTCGAGTTGCCGGAATTGAGAAAAAAAGTTTCCGCTGCCGCCGGTTTCCCGATGCTGTTGCGCAGTTGTTCGAGCAACGCCGCGCTGTCCTTTGCGCGCCACCCGGATATTGCCGCTATTTCGCAACGCGGCCCGGCCACGCCGGATCACATCATCCGCACCAAACGCTTGCCGCTGCTCGGGCGGGATGCCGATGCATACACGCAGGCGTACCGGGATTATTTTGAGAAAAATTCTGCAACTTTCCAAACACCGCTGACGATGCTCGACCCCGCGCCGCGCGTCATCATCGACCCGGAATTCGGCCTGGTCAGCGCGGGCCGCTCGGCGCGCGACACGCAGATCATCGAGGATATTTATTTGCATACGCAGGACATCATCCTGCGCGGCGAAATGCTCGGCGGCTATCAGGCGCTGGGCGAAGCGGAGTTGTTCAGCATGGAATACTGGGATCTGGAACAGGCCAAGCTGAAAAAAGCCGGCGCACCGAAAGCGTTTGCCGGCGAAATCGCGCTGGTGACCGGCGCGGCATCCGGCATCGGCAAGGCCTGCGTGCAGGCATTCCTGAACCGGGGCGCTGCGGTGGTGGGCGTGGACATCAACCCGGCGGTGGAATCTTTGCACGACGGACACGCGGATTATCTGGGCATCACCGCAGACCTGACATCAACGCAGGACATCAGGCGCGTCATCGAGCAGACCCTGCGCCGCTATGGCGGCCTCGATATGCTGGTGCTGAACGCGGGCATTTTCCCCGGCGGCAAAAAGATCAGCGCGCTGTCCGACGACGAGTGGCGCAAGGTGATGGCGGTCAACCTGGATTCCAATCTGGCGATCATGCGCGAGGCACACCCGTTGTTGAAAGCGGCGCCGAGGTATGGGCGCGTCGTGGTGAACGGCTCGAAGAACGTCCCGGCGCCCGGCCCCGGTGCGGTGGCCTATTCCGCGTCCAAGGCGGCGCTGACGCAGGTCGCGCGCGTCGCCGCGCTGGAGTGGGGCGCGGATAAAATCAGGATCAACCTGGTGCATCCGAACGCGGTGTTCGACACCGGCATCTGGACGCCGGAAGTGCTGGCGCAGCGCGCCGCCCATTACGGCATGAGCGTCGACGATTACAAGCGCAACAATGTGCTGCATGAGGAAGTCACCAGCAAGGACGTGGCGGAGCTGATCGCGGAAATGTGCGGTACGTTGTTCGCGAAGATCACCGGCGCGCAAGTGCCGATCGACGGCGGCAACGAGCGGGTGATCTGAGCGATCGAATCGGAAATTCAGTTTTTTGGTGTCCTCGAGTGGAATCGAACCACTAATTGACCCTTAGGAGGGGCCGGTTATATCCATTTAACTACGAGGACAACTTGGCTGCGGAAGCCGGGGGCGCATTCTAGCTTAAACGCCGCATAATCAGAACCCGCCCGATAGCCCAATCATGAAAAAACATAAATTACCCGGCACCGTCATCGCGCTCGGGCTGGTGGAGAGCGTGGCGGATGCGGTGGCGAGTTTCCTCAAGCTGTGGGCGGGAAGCTTCGACAGGAATTGGCTCTTGGGATAGGCAGGTTTCATCCCTTGACACAGTAGCCAGTAATTTTGGCAACAATTGCATCGTTCCCATGCTCTGCGTGGGAACGAGAAGAGCGTCAAGTGCCGCCTATCTTGCTGGCTTATGAGTAAGGGTAGCGGTTCGCACTTGGCGGAATTACGCTGTAATCCCTGCGGCTTGGCTGGTATCATGCGCGCCGTTTGGAAAATTTGTATTTATCCTGGAAAACTCAGTTCAAGCCACGGTTTTATTGGAACGCGGGCTTCCAGCCCGCAGGCGGACAGGATGTCCGCGCTCCCGGCATCCATTCCCGGACTCACCCAAAAGGTGAATCGCATCAATAGCGATAAAGTTAAGCATCACGTGGGCTTCAACTGAAATAGAAACGTTCAACTGAGGTTTTTAGGTTTATTAACCCACACTTCCCTGAAAGCAACTTTCACTTATGCCATTTATTACCCTGGATAAAGCCTGCCTCGCCTTCGGGCACGTCGCGCTGCTCGACCACGCCGATTTTCAACTCGATGAGGGCGAGCGCGTCGGCCTGATCGGGCGCAACGGCGGCGGCAAGTCGAGCATGATGCGCGTGCTGGCGGGGCAGGGAAATCTTGATGACGGGCTGGTGTGGCGCGCACCGACCGCACGGGTTTGCTACGTCAGCCAGGAGCCGGTGCTGAATGCCGATGACACGGTGTTCGATGCGGTGGCGCAAGGTTTGGGCGATTTGCATACGCTGCTCAGCGATTATCACCACGTATCCCATCAATTATCCGAACCGGATGCGGACGTGGACGTGTTGCTGGAAAAAATGCAGCATTTGCAAACCCGGCTCGAGGCGCAAAACGGCTGGTCGGTGCAGGCGCGCATCGAGACCGTGATCGCGCGGCTGGATCTGGATGCCGACAAACGCGTTGGCGAGATGTCCGGCGGGCAGCGCAAACGCGTGGCGTTGGCGCAGGCATTGGTGGCCGAACCGGATGTGCTGATCCTCGACGAGCCGACCAACCATCTGGATTTCGAATCCATCGAATGGCTGGAAGGGCTGCTGAACAACTTTGTCGGCGCGGTGCTGTTTGTCACGCACGACCGGCGTTTTCTGGATAATGTCGCCACGCGCATCGTCGAACTGGATCGCGGCAAGCTGGCGGGTTTTCCCGGCAATTTTTCCGCCTATCAGGCAATCAAGGAACGCATGTTGAGCGACGAGGCGGTGGTGAGTGCCAAGTTCGACAAGGTGCTGGCGCAGGAAGAGGTGTGGATACGCCAGGGGGTCAAGGCGCGTTGCACCCGCAACGAAGGCCGCGTGTTGCGCCTGGAACAATTGCGCCGCGACCGTGCGGCGCGCCGCGAAAAACTCGGCAAGGTCGAGATGAGTGTGGATGCCGGAGAGCGTTCCGGCAAGCTGGTCGCGGAACTCAGCAATGTCTGCAAATCCTTTGGCGGACACAAGATCATCGACGACTTTTCCTGCCGCATCCAGCGCGGCGACAAGATCGGCCTGCTCGGCCCGAACGGCGCGGGCAAGAGCACGTTGCTCAAGATTATTCTCGGTCAAATGGAACCGGATTCCGGGCAGGTCAAGCTCGGCACGAAGATTTCGGTCGCGTATTTCGACCAGTTGCGCGAGCAGCTGGATGACAACGCGACGCTGGCCGACACCATCAGCCAGGGCTCGGATTTTGTCGAGATCGGCGGGCAGAAGAAACACGTCATCAGCTATCTCGGCGATTTTCTGTTCGCGCCGGAACGCGCACGCTCGCCGGTCAAGAGCTGTTCCGGCGGCGAGCGCAACCGCCTGCTGCTGGCAAGGCTGTTTACCCAACCCTCCAACGTGCTGGTGCTCGACGAGCCGACCAACGATCTCGACATCGAGACGCTGGAGCTGCTCGAAGAGTTGCTGGCGCAATATAACGGCACGCTGTTTCTGGTCAGCCATGACCGTGCCTTTCTCGACAACGTGGTCACGCAGGTGATCGCCTTTGAAGGCGACGGCAAACTGATCGAATACGTCGGCGGCTACGAGGACTGGGTGCGGGTGAAAAAATACCAGGCATCGGTTTCGCCTGCTGCATCTGGAGCAACCGCCAAGCCACCCGTTGCAACGCCGCCGCGTGGTGCCGTTGCGCCGGCAGCAAAAAACAAAGCCCCCGGCAAACTCAGCCACAAGGAAGCGCGCGAGCTGGAAGAACTGCCCAAACGCATCGAGGTATTGGAGCGCGAGCAGATCGATATCGCCGCGCATCTCGCCGATGGCACGCTGTACCGCAGCGACGCCAAACGCGCCAAGCAACTGCAAGCGCGCAACGAGGAAATCGGGGCGGAAGTGTCTGCGGCGATGCAACGCTGGGAGGAATTGGAACAGCGTTCATTGGCCCTGTAACGCCGAGCCGCCGCCGCGCGTTTTACGTCGCCGGTCAGTCAGTCGTCCGGGAATAAAAGGCTGCATGGCAAGCGCGTTTTGGGTAAATTGCGCGCTCATTTTTGGCAGCAGAGCCTCTCCGGGGTAACGTTATTCCACCGGTTCAAAAAATTCAGGAGAAATTTATGACGCAATACAGCAAACGCATGGTGATCGTTCATTGGCTGGCCTTGGCATTGGTGGTCGCCGCGAGTCAAACATGGGGGCGGGCAGAATTAAAATTGGCTTCCCCAGAGGGGGCGGTTGCCTCATCTCCCGCAAGCGGGAGATGATTGAGGAGAGGGTTCTGACCCGCCTTTTTTTGTTTTTGGGGGCTCTAAAAATCGGCGGCTTGCAGCAACCAGCCCAGCGCACCGAGCGCGCCGAAGAAAATAACTACATGCGCCCAACTCCAGAACAGGTAACGGCGCGATAATTTTTCCGGCGTGAGGTTGCTGATCAGAAATAATTTCCCGTCGCGCGGCTGGCCGATGAGATGGAGATCCGGCTGCGCGTGAACTTCGCGCCTCATCTTTGCCACCTCGCGCTTGGCGGCCTGGCGCGCCAGCATCCATTCGTTCATGTCCAGTTCGCCGTTGTTGTTCAGGTCGAAGCGCGCATGCAGCGCGGGCTTGTCCCGCTTCCATTCGGCGAGCAGCGCATTGAGTTCGGCGCGGCTGTCAAATTCCACCGCGCCGCTCCGCGTGCGGAACTCGCCGATGATATACAGGGTGTCGTTGTTGATGATTTTCCACTCGGTGTAGCGGTAATCGGCATCCTGCCAATGGTCGTGATGTTTGGTGATGATCTCGGCATATTCCGGATCGACCACGCATTCGCCGCTGTCGTCGCGCAGCACGAACGAATCGCTGCTTTCACCGCTGTCCAGGCTCTCCCATTTGTCCTGCGAGGTGCGGTGTTCGACCTTGTAGCGATACCACAGGCAGGGCAGCACACGCAGTTTGCTGATCAGCGGTGTACCGGCGAACGGCTTGCCGCGCCCGATCAGTTCGACATAACCTTGCGCGGCGGAAGCGACCCTGGAAGTCGGTGTGCCGCGTATCGCGCGCAGCCGTTTCAGCGCCGAGAGCCAGGCAAAAAAACTGACAAGCGCCATTACCGACAGGCAGCCCAGCCAGCCTTCGCGCGACCCCAGATAAATGCCTGCGAACAGCAGCAGTAACTGCGCGCCGGAAGTGACCAGTTGCGCGTATTCGCGGCGCAGCCTGACCAGCATGGTGTTCAGCTAAAGAGCTGCTTCATGTCCACATCGGCCTTCTCGCTGGTGGAAAATTCCAGCAGCGGCTTTTCGCCGAAGCTGAACAGCTTGGCGACGATGCTGGCGGGGAACACCTCGATCTGCACGTTGTTGATGTTCACCGAATCGTTATACAACTCGCGGCGGTCGGCGATGCCGTTCTCCAGCGAGGTGATGCGGGTCTGCAACTGCATGAAATGCTCATTGGCCTTCAGTTCCGGGTAGGCTTCCGCCACCGCGAAGATGCTGCCCAGCCCCATGCGCAGCATGCCTTCCGCCTGCCCCAGCGCGGGAATGTCCTGCTGCTGGCGCGCGGCCTGCACCTGCGAGCGCGCCTCGATGACCTTTTGCAGCGTGGCCTGCTCGAACTGCTTGTATTGCTTGCACACCTCGACCAGCTTGGGCAGTTCGTCGTGGCGCTGCTTGAGCAGCACGTCGATGTTCGCCCATGCCTTGGCGACTGCATGTTTGACATTGACCAGATGGTTGTACAGGCCAATGCCGTAGAACAACAGGACTGCGATGATGCCGATAAAAATCAATGTAGCCATGTTTGCTCCCTTGCATTGTTAACGTAGGGTGCGCTTTGCGCACCATGGTGCGTGAAACGCACCCTACAGAATTATTGCATTTCGAATAGTAGCGTGCGAAATGGCACTGTCGCAACGGCACGTTGCGCTGCTTATAACACCAATTGGTTGTTCAGGCAGGTTTTGGCCTGCGCGAGCCGCGCCAGCGTCGGCAGCAGGTTCAGCCCGGTTTGCTCCTTCAATGTCAGCGCGCTTTCCTTCAGTTCGTCGAAAGATAATTCAATCAAATTGCCTGCCGCCGCGAAGGCGATGGCATTGCCGCTTTCGCATGAGGGGAATACCAGTGCGCGATCCTCGAATGCTTCGCAAATGCGCGCCAGACTCCCCTTGAAGCCGCGATTGCGCCCGAGCAGGTTCACCGCCAGCACCCCGTCATCGCTCAAATGGCTGCGGCACGCCTGGGAGAACGGCAGGGTATCCAGCGCACCGGCACGCGCATGCTGGTCGAAACCGTCCACCAGGATCAGGTCGAATTTCTTGCTGCTGTTCAGCATGTATTCCGCACCGTCGCCGATTACGATGTTGAGCCGCTTCGGGTCTTCCGGCAGCTTGAAGAATTGCCGCGCGGCGGCAACCACGGCAGGTTCGATTTCCACCACGGTGAGATGCGCGAGCGGGTAGTGGCGATACATGAACTTGGTCAGCGAAGCCGCGCCGAGGCCGATCAGCAGCACCTTGCGCGGCGCGTCGCGCAGCAGCAGGCTCGTCATCATCTCGCGCGTGTATTCCAGCACCAGGTTCCACGGCCGCGCGATGCGCATCGCGCCCTGTACCCATTCGGAGCCGAAATGCAGCGTGCGCACGCCGGCTTCTTCGCTGATTTCTATTGGTGTCGCCATGAGTTTTGGTAGTCATTCCGGTGCAAGCGGGAATTCAGGGTTAAACGAAAGTGTAGGCTGGATTATCGCAGACAACTTTGATAATGCCGAACTTCAAGGATGATGCTGAATTTCAATGCGGGCTACAAGGTTTCAGCGCGCAGATTTTTTGGCACCGGTCAGCGTGGTTTCTACTTGCCGCATAAATTCCGAAACCGACACGCCTAGAACCGGTGTCAGCTTGAAGAGAGTTTTGATGCTTGCACTGTTGCGGCCAAGCTCCAGCAAGGAAATGTAGTTGCGCTCCAAGCCGGATTCATGCGCGAGAACCTCTTGCGACAGCTCACGCTGTTTGCGCAATTCTCGCAGCACTATTCCAAATGCAACTTCTGGTTCCACTGCCTCTCCTTGTTGGCGAGGCAAGGTACGGTGAAGTTATGTTTGCGTCTTCACAATATATTGGGCAATATGCGGCAGCGCGCACAGTGGCGTGAGGCATGCCGATTAACTTACGTCAGGGGGTTAGTCTGCGGGTCGCTTTCGTGGATTATTGCGGCTTTACAGCGCGAGTCAGTGTGATTGTTAAGCAATTGAGGAGAGGTTTATGAGCAAAGTCGCACAGCATCTAAAAAATTCTGGCAGCCTATTGGAGTCACTTGAAGCAATTAAAAATTTTCGTGCTTACATCACCGTTGCGTTAAGCGGGTTAGCTAGCTTCATGGTTTTGAGTATGTTCATGTTCTTTGCCGCCAAGTTGGGTATGAATGGAAATTCAAGTATGGCAACGATCACCGGAATAATTGGAGCCTTGGCCGCAGCAGTGATTTTCTTGACAGGATTGTCGGCAACAGGTGTCTTGTTGATGGATCAAGCCAAGGGGAATGAGATACGTTCAATCGGCTCTGCTTTGTTTGCTGGACTAATCACCTTGCCAAGCATGGTCGGGTTGTTATTGTTGTTTGGATTGGTAGTGGTTGCTGTCTTTATTGTGTTAGCCATTATTTTGTTTGCCTGCAAGATTCCAGGGATTGGCCCTTTGCTTTACGCATTCGTATTCCCGGTTAGCGTAGTGTTGATGGGGGCATTGTTTTTTGCTTACGTGAATGTGATCGTACCTCTTTCCATGCCAGCAATTTGGGATGGCAATGGAGTTATGCAAGTCGTCGCAAAACTGTTTTTACTTGCACGCACTGACCTGCTCCCAGTCATTATTTTTCAAATTTTACTGCTGCTGATCGTTGGGTTGACCGCTGCCGTGACGTTTGGAATTTCGGCGTACGGATTATTCACGGTTACGCCGCTATCCATGATGATTTTGCCTTCTGGCGGCGCCAGTCAGTTAACGAGTGCTTTTGCCGGAATGATGATGGGCGGGGGATTGGGTGGTGGTGACGGATACCTTATTGCATCTGGATTTGGTGGCGCAATTATTTTCATGGTCGCGTCTGCAGTACCGATGCTTACGCTAATCATGGGCAATTGCATCATCTATCTGAATTTTGTTCGTCATCAAGAAACAGAGCAGCTTGAAGCAACTATGCGTAACAAGATGAGTGAATTTAAGGAAAAGGCCGCCGATGCGCGCAGCCAGTTAGCACAACAACCCTCAATTCTCAAACAACCAACTCCTGTGGCTAAAACACAAACCTGCCCCAAGTGCAATCAGGCTGTTGCAGATAACGAAGTGTTCTGCGGCAACTGCGGCGCGCGTCAGAGCTAACTCACTTTCTAATTCACCCTAAGGAAAAATAATGGCAAGCTACATTGAAGGCGCACTCACCAAAGATGAGAAAGTTATTCACACGGGGAACGTCAGCCTGTGGTCGCTGGCACCTTTAATAGCTCTCGGAGTTTTGTTTTTGGCTGCTTTTGGGCTTGGCATTGTTTTTTGGGTAGTCGCATATATTCGCTACAAGACAACGGAGCTTGCATTTACCAATAAACGCGTTATTGCCAAATTTGGCTTCATCAGCCGACAAACTGTTGAACTGAATATCACCAAAGTCGAGAGCATTCAAGTTAATCAAGGCATCCTTGGACGCATTTTTAACTTTGGAACTTTGGTAATTTCTGGTGCTGGCAACCCACAGGCGCCCATTCCAGGCATCTCCGACCCAATGGCCTTCCGCCGGGCATTTGTGGAATCCCAAGATAATGCACAACAAACCCAGATTTTCAAACAACCAGCCCCTATGGTTGAAACACCATCCTGTCCCAAGTGCAATCAGCCTGTTGCAGATGACGAAGTATTCTGTAGTAACTGTGGCGCGCGTCAGAGATAACTCACTTTCAAATTGATCTCAGGGAAATCACCATGGAACAGGGTTTGTTGCATACTGCCTGCCGTTGTCTGCTGTTGATATTCATGGCGATTGCTCTAACAGGTTGCCTGGATATTGAGCAGCGTATGGAAATTACCGACAGCGGGTCAGTAACATCCAATATGGACATTAAGGTTGATCCTCGCGCGGCGAGCATGGTCGTGCCGATGCTCAAAGAACAATTGCCCAAAGATGGTTTCAAACTGATTGAGGAAGCTACCCGTGATGGCGCGCCATTTTTGCGCTATCGCGGCGAGTTTACACAATTTGATGACTTCAAGCCGGATGGATTCAATTTGGAATATGCCAAATCTGAGACGAATGATAAGACCGCATATCTCATCTCAATTATGGTCAAACGAAAACAGAGAGATACGTCATTCAAACATCACCTGACGCTCAAAGTACCCGGCACTATACAAAGCACCAATGGCGAAAAAATTTCATCTGACGAAGTAAGGCTCGACTTGACCATCCCAGGCTCTTATGAAGTTCGTTCTGAATCAAGCGCATTCGGTTTTGCTGGCAGAGCGATTTGGATTGCCGCTGCGATATTGGGTTTTCTGGGAATTGTTTTGGCGGTGGTTTGGGTAAGCCGTCGTGCAACTTCGGCAAAGTTACCTGCGAACCATTTTTGCACGCAATGTGGCGTAGACATTCCGCCAAACTCTGGATTTTGCGAGCAATGCGGCGTGCCACAGAATAGAAATTCTCATTAAGGATAAAGCGATGAAATGTTTAAAGTGTGGAAGTGAAAATAGTGCCAGTGCTAAATTTTGCCGTAGTTGCGGCAATGACCTGAATTCACCTAGACCCGTTGCAACACCGACTACAGCACCATGCCCGTCATGCGGGCAAGCTAACGAGCCAGGCAAGAAATTCTGCTCAAAATGTGGTGCATCCATGACAGCACAAGCGCCGTTACCTGTTGAACAGCCGCAGCAAGCTGAAGTTAAAGCTACAACCGTACCTCATGATGAAGGGACGAAGCTCTGTCCGAAGTGCAGCAACAATCTCAAGCTTGCGGCAAAGTTCTGCGGAAAATGCGGGTTCAATTTTGAGCAGCAAAACCCTCGTCAACCCGATGAATTAAAAAAGGTCATCAGCGAACCCATCGAAGCAGTTGATGCTATCCAGTTAAAACTTGAATCCAAGGAGATTGTTAACCTGCCGCCTGTCGCTAAAGTGGATGTGCCGCAAGCCAAACCGCCAGTGGAACAAGCTAAACAAGACATCATGCAGCCAGTTGCTCGGAAGCCAGTTGTGTCACCTCATGTGCCTGTGTCAGAAAAAGCAAAGCAACGTCCGCCCGGGCTGATTGCCGCTGTCGGCGTTTTGTTGGTTTGTGCAATAGGTGGTGGTGTTTACTGGTGGTTCAGCGCAAAGCAGGTTGCACCGGCCCCGGCAGCGGATATGGGGAACATGCAAGCACCGGTGGCTATTGCATCAACTGCATCAGCCGTAGCCGCCTCCAGTAAACCAGTCGCCACTCCAGTTGTAGCAGCAGAAGCGGCTCCACCTGCTCTCGCCCCGTCGCCTATAGTGCAGCCTGTAATGCCTCCAGTGGCGAAGCCTGTACCGCTTCCGAAACCAACAGCGCAACCAGTACAAGAAAAGCTGCACGAAAATGGGAAAGTAACTAAATTGCTTGATGACGCAAGAAAACATATTACTCAGGGAAATTATAAACAAGCAGAAGAAGCAATGAAATTTTGTGAAATGATTGACGAAGGAAACCAAGATTGCCAGCGAATGAAACAAAAAGCTGTGCAACTAAATGACAAAATGTTCGATTGTGTTAGTGCTGGTAAGGAGTGGGTTGACGGAAGATGTAATTAATTTTTTAAGGAGATAATTCATGAAAAAGATTGCGGTTGCTGTAGCGGGTTTATTTCTTGTTTCTGGATGTGCAACGACAGGGCAAGGCGGGAGTCAAGGCCAAAATGCCGCTGCAGGTGCGGCGATAGGGGCCGTGGCAGGGTGTGGTCTGGCGGTAATGTTGGGTGGAAAATGCGCCGAAGGAGCGATAGTAGGTGGCGTAGCGGGGGCGGCTATAGGATGGTCGTACGAGTCAAAGAAGGTAGCAACTGCAGAATCCGTCAATGCACAAGCACGCCAAGCAGGTGTTAATGTTCCTAAAGACAAAGTTGTGTTGGGAAGTTATGACGTAGCATCGAACACAAATAGTGTTAAACAAGGAGGTGTGGTTGTTAGTGACAGCACTATCAAATTGATTGGGCGTTCTAACACGCCCCCAAAGGTTGAAGAGAAGCTGGTGCTCGTCACTCCTGATGGTAAAGAGGGCGCACCTCAAGTTGGCAAACTTGCTGCTGTTGATGGAGCCGGAGAGTACAAATCTACTGGTAAGTTTACTATCCCACAAGGTTTTCCGCAGGGGAAATATACAGTCAAGAGCCAGCTCTTCTTGGATGACAAGGTCGCAGCCAATAAGTCCTTTAACGTTCAAGTCGCATATGTCAATGGCAATCAAGTTATCCACCTTGCTTCGGCGGAATGAATTCAATTCAAGCTTGGTAGGGTGGGCACAACGTGCCCACGCGGTTGATAAATTTCATGCTTGATTGTGGTGGGCAGAATCTGCCCACCCTACGATTAGGATAGCCATTGGTTTAACAGCCATCTCGCCCACTCGGTCACTTCCGTCGCGGTCATGCCGATGGTGGCTTGCTGTTCAGCCAGCGCGTCGCCCGCCGCGCCGTGCAGGTGTACCGCCAGCAGCAGCGCATCGTCCGCCGACATTCCTTGTGCGATGAAAGCGGCGATCATGCCGGTCAGCACGTCGCCCATGCCGGCCGCGCTCATGCCGGGGTTGCCGGTTTGATTGACGAACAGCTTGCCGTCGCGCGTGGCGCACAGGCTGCCTGCGCCCTTCAGCACTACGCTGCAACCGAACTTTTGCGCCAGTTGCCGTACCGCCGCGACGCGGTCCGCCTGCACTTCCTTGATCCCGCAGGCCAGCAGGCGTGCGGTTTCGCCGGGGTGCGGCGTGAGCACCGTCGCGGCCTTGCGCGCCAGCAGCAGGGTGCACAGGTCGGGGCGCTGCGCGAGGATGTTCAGCGCGTCGGCATCCAGCACCAGCGCGGCACCGCTGTTCAATGCGTCATGCAGTAATTTCTGCGCGGCCATATCGTGCCCCATGCCGCAACCGATCGCAAACACGTCAGGATTGAACATGCTTCTCACGTTTGTCCCTTCCCTCTCAGGGGGAAGGTTAACGTGAAACTCGCGTAGCGATTCGTTTGCCCCTTCCCTCGCTTGCGGGGGAAGGTTGGGATGGGGGTGAGGGCGAAGCAGGCCTGCTGCGCGATGCAGCATCAGTTCCGGTTGCAGCGGGTCGACGCCCGGCGCATTGTCCGCCAGCAGCCCGACATGCACGCAGCCCGCGCCCAGTTTGAGCGCGGCGCGCGCCGCCAGCAACGGTGCGCCGATCATGCCGGGCGCGCCGCCGATCACCGCGACGCTGCCGAACATGCCCTTGTGGCTGTCGCGCGGGCGTTTCGGGAAATTCGCCATGACCTGCTTTTTAGTGAGGGCGGGGATGCGTTTGCTCATTTCCGGTCAAGTGCTGTGTGGGGCGCATAGTATAATCTCGCCCCCGATTTCATCCTACGGTCATCGCCATGTTTCGAGTCTCCGTCGGCACCGCCGCCTTATCCGCCTTCCGCCTGGAAAAACTGCGCGCCGCGCTGAATGATGCCGCGCCCGGCGTCGCCATCGCGGATACGCGCCACTGGTATTTCAGCGCCCTGCGCGGCGCTACTCTGAATAAGGCGCAAGGCAAGCTGCTGGACAAGGTGCTGGGGCTGGGCCGAGCGGCGGGTGAGCCTGCGGGCGCAGTCCAATACCAGCGCCTGCTGGTGGTGCCGCGCCTCGGTACCATTTCGCCGTGGTCCACCAAGGCCACCGACATCGCGCAGCATTGCGGCCTGTCAGATGTGCAGCGCATCGAGCGCGGCGTGGTGTATTACCTGTTCACCCAAAGCGGCAAGCCGCTGAGCAAGGCCGAGCGGGCGGCGGCGTTGCCGTTGCTGCATGACCGCATGACCGAGACTGTGCTGGCCGATACTGCCGGAGCGGCGGAAAAAATCTTCCGGCACGGCAAGCCGCAACCGCTTGCCACGGTGAATATCTTGAAGGGCGGCAGCAAGGCTCTGGAAAAAGCCAACCGGGAAATGGGGCTGGCGCTGTCGGCGGACGAGATCGACTACCTGGTCGAAAATTTCCGGAAGCTCAAGCGCAACCCGACCGATGTCGAACTGATGATGTTCGCGCAGGCGAACTCCGAGCACTGCCGCCATAAGATTTTCAACGCCGACTGGGTGATCGACGGCGACGCGCAGGACATATCGCTGTTCGGCATGATCCGCAACACCCACAAGGTCAGCCCGCAGGGCACGGTGGTCGCCTATTCCGACAACTCATCCGTGATCGAGGGTGCGCGCATCGAGCGCTTCTACCCGCGTGCCGATGGCGGCTATGCGTTCAGCGACGAGCTGACCCACATCTTGATGAAGGTCGAGACGCACAACCACCCCACCGCCATCGCGCCGTTCGCCGGTGCTGCGACCGGCAGCGGCGGCGAAATCCGCGACGAAGGCGCAACCGGCAGCGGCTCCAAACCCAAGGCCGGGTTGACGGGCTTCTCGGTGTCTAATTTGAATATTCCGGGGTTTGTGCAGCCGTGGGAAAAATACGACCCTCTCCCAAACCTTACCCCTGAACCTCAATCTGGCAATGAAATTTGTAGGGTGCATTCCATGCACCATGGTGCGCGGAGCGCACCCTACGGTGAGGGGAGGAGCTATGGCAAACCCGCCCGCATCGTCACCGCGCTGCAAATCATGCTGGACGGCCCGATCGGCGCGGCGGCATTCAACAACGAATTCGGACGCCCGAACCTGACGGGCTATTTCCGCACCTTCGAGGAAAATGTCAGCGGCGAGATGCGCGGCTACCACAAGCCGATCATGCTCGCGGGCGGGGTCGGCAACATCGCGGCGATCCACACGCACAAGCACGACCTGCCGGTCGGCGCGCTGGTGGTGCATCTCGGCGGCCCCGGCATGCTGATCGGCCTGGGCGGCGGCGCGGCCTCCAGCATGGACACCGGCAGCAACGCCGAGAACCTCGACTTCGATTCGG
>Ga0209212_1001572_pt1 | contig 36309 bp, 40 predicted proteins | sample RifGroC2_FD_183996 | JGI IMG/M metagenome (GOLD analysis project Ga0209212, IMG submission 183996) | Groundwater microbial communities from Rifle, Colorado, USA - Groundwater C2 (SPAdes) (version 2) | ecosystem: Environmental > Aquatic > Deep subsurface > Groundwater | place: Rifle, Colorado...
TGTCACTGTGGGGATTGCTGCCGTTTTATGTACAGCCTTGATATTTATACGGAAGAAGAATTTAATTTCTTAACAAATTTTTATCCAAAATATAAACGATTTAAAGTTATTGGCAAAGATGAATACGGAAATTTAATTCTTGCGTGCAAATTTATAGATGAAACCGGTCTTTGTCCTGATTATGAAAACAGGCTTGAAATGTGCAAAGATTACCCAAATCCGGCAAAAATAAAGGCAGGTGGACGACTTTATAAAAGATGTACCTATAAATTGATTCCCGAAAGAGAATTCGAAAGTTTTCTTTCTCCTGAAAAACAAAGAAGAAGGGTGTAAATAGCCTTCTTCTTTAAAAATTTTATTCTACTTTCCGTCTCTAATTAATTCCTTTTAAATAGGATAAACAGTAACACCTTTTTCTCTCATATAATGAATATAACTGTGGAGCGCTGTTAAATTAAGATTTGATTTTCTTTTTTCTGTTTCATACTTTGAATTGGTTGTTTTGACTGCGGCAGAAGAAAGATCATGAAAAAGTTGTTCTCTCATTTGAAAATACTCCGACATTTTTTGTTAAAAGTACTAACCAAAATAAACTTAGAGTTTTACTAAATTTACCTCCTTTTCATTTAAATTATCTTTTGTGGACAACTATAAAATAATAATTTTATTTATCTTAATAAATTATTATTTTAATGAAACTCGTTTTTTAAATTTTTCTGAAAATTACATTTAAAAACTTAACAAGAAAGCGAAAAAATGTTTCTAAATTATATAATTTTTTTTAAAAAAAATAAAGAAAAACTTTTTTAATTTTTCAAAAATCGATTGTTAAATTTTGTTAAAGAATGGTAGCAGTTTTGTAACTTTTTTTCTTGGTTTATTTAAACTATTTAAAAGAGGGTTAGTCAAAAAAAATTTAGAGTCAAAAACAACAATTTATTTAAATTCATCTTCGCATATTTATTAAATTATAAGAGTTTTTAGTTACAGGGAGAATGCTATGTCCGTAAGCTTTCATTCAAATCTTACTGCAAATCAGAGAGTTGCTTTCCAAAAAAATCATGAAAAAAGTTCTCATTCTTACTTTGGATCGACAGTAAAAGGCGCATTAACAGGTGGTGTTATTGGAGCAGGCGTTGCAGCTGCTACAAAAAAAATTGCAGCTATAGAAGTTCCAACAGACAGCGTTACTCTTAGCAAATTAAAAAACACAACAGAAAACTTCTTAGGAAAAACACCCGTTAAAAAGTTTGCACATATCGGAGCAGTAATAGGTGCATTATCCTTAATCGTGCATGCGGTCAAAAGCAAAAAAATTGAAGCTGAGGCAGAAAAACTTAAACCTGTATCATAGATTTTTAAATTTATAACAAAAGCCCTGATTTTAAAGTCAGGGCTTTTTGTTTTTAATTTTCTATTTCATCCTGTCAAATTTGGCGAGCCGATCAAAAATTTCGTCAAAAACAGAAATAAAATAATCTGTTTCCTCTTTTTTAATGTTATATGGAGGGAAAAGTATAATCCTGTTATCACTAAGTGTATCCAATATAACTCCTTTATCAAAAGCTTCTCTCGCAAATTCATAAGCAGAAATATCCACAACTAAAGTAAAAAACATACCTGACGAATAATAATCAACAAGACTTATGTGTGTTTCTGACAATTCTCCAAGCTTTTTAGCTATATATTCTATATTTGAAGTTATAACTTCATTAATTTTATTTGTCTGAAAATTTTGAATTAATTCACACGCGGCACTATAAGCAGGAGAATAAATTCCTGATTTTGATTCAAAACCTTCTGCTTGGGGAACTTTTTCTGAGGATACAAGCGTACTAAAAGGAAACCCTTGACTTAATCCTTTTGAAACAATGAGAATATCGGGCTTAATTTCTTGATTATAATTAAACAAGCCTTTGTTTAGCCTAAAAGGGGCTGTATTTGCACAATCAAAAACAAGCAGTGCATTGTTTCTATCACATAATTTTCTTACTTCCCTTAAGTATTCTTCTTCTGCAAAAACAAATTCATCTGTTTTTTGCACAAGCTGGATTATAACAGCTCCTACAGAGCGGGAAAACAATGTTTTTAGCAAAGAATCCTTATTTACAGGTATTGATTCTGTTTTAATCTTTTTTATTTCGTACAAGTCTTTGTCAGCCGTAATTGAAGACAAAAGAACCTTGTCTTTGCCTGTATTATTAAGATGAATATTTATCAATTTACCAGATAAGTTATATACTTCTTGCAAATTTGATGAGAAATATGCTTTTTCTAATCCTGTTGATGATTTTAAAACTTCTACCAGTTTTAATGAATCATAAGAATTAAACAATTCAGAATCCAAAAAACGATTTTCATTTTGAATATTTACATTTGAATACCCGAGAGGATTATTTTCCCTGTTTGAAGTCAAATCCAAATATTTTTTTCCATTCACATCATACAAATAAGAATTTGCCGCTTTTTTTACGGTAAGCGGCAATGGGAAAGAGGGAAATTTTTCTTTTTCCTCTATGTGTTCAAGTATTTTATCGTCAAATTTGTCGTCAAACATTTGCTTATTATAACATGTGAATTTTTTAATAAGACATTTATGTCAAGACATTATTTCTTTTTAAGTTCTTTGATTTGTTTATGGATATTTTTCCATTTTTTTCTTTCTATTTGAGATGATTTTTGATTTTGTCTTTTGGTTAAATAATCAAGCTCATTTTTCATTTTTGCATAACTTTCATACCTGTTTTTCTCCAATAAACCTTGAGAAATAGCTTTTTTGACAGCACATTCCGGTTCTGAACCATGTTTACAGTCAGTAAAACGGCAGTTTTTCGCAAGAGTTTCTATATCATCAAAATATTGGCTCAGTCCATCATCTGCATTCCATAGCTGTAGTTCTCTCATTCCTGGAGTATCGATGATTAAACCGCCGTCAGGTAAAACATATAAATGTCTGTTTGTAGTAGTATGTTTGCCTTTATCGATATTATTACGAAGTTCTCCTATTGTTAATAGGTCTTCTCCGATTAATTTATTAATAAGAGTAGATTTCCCGACACCTGAAGAACCTACTAACGCTATGGTACTTCCTATTGTAAGATATTGTTTCAGAAGTTCTATTCCTTGATTTAACACGTTACTGATAAAATGTATTCTTGTGCCGAAGGCAATAGATTCAACCTCATATAAAATTTCATCCAAATTATTGCATAAATCAGATTTTGTAAGGATAATAACAGGATTTGCTCCGCTATTCCACACCATTGTTAAATAACGCTCGATTCGTCTTGGATTAAAATCGTAATTTAGAGAACTTACGATAAATACAGTATCAATATTTGCGGCTAATATTTGTTCTTGAGTTTCACTACCGGCTATTTTACGGGAAAATTTGTTTTTTCTGGGTAAAATATTCTGAATTATTGCTTTATTTTCATTTGTGATTTTTTCAAAAATAACCCAATCTCCAACGGCAGGAAAATATTCCCGATTAGCGCCATTGTTTCTTAATTTTCCGCTTATAACAGCTGATAATTCTCCATATTCAGAAAGTATCATGTAACAGTTTTTGTTTTCGCAACAAATTCTGCCAACATTTAAACTATGTTGCTCAAATGCCTTTAAATGCTTTTCAAAAAAAACATTCCAGCCTAAATTATTTAAATCCATTATTAAGATTCCTCTTTTTACTATTTACACAATAGCCGCAGAAGAATCATTTTTTAAAAATTTTGATTCTGCGACTAACTAAAAGCAGAATCTGTAACAATATCCTTTTTGTACAAAAAATTACCTTTTTAATTTTGTAAATATACTAACATTATAATTGTTTTTATAATTTTTACAAGGTTAAAATATTTATACTAAATACCTCCTTGACAAATCCCTAAAAATTGATATCATATTAGTATATTCTAATATACTAATAAACAAAAATAGAGGCTATTATGGAAAAATCAGAACCGGAAAACCTTTCAGAAATATTTAAGGCTCTTGCTCATCCCATAAGGGTTCAAATTGTAATGGGCTTGATGAAAAAGCACGAATGTAATGTCTCAAAAATGGTTGAAGGACTTGGTGTCCCTCAGCCTACTGTTTCCCAGCACTTAAATATTCTTAAAGCCCACGGGGTCATTGAAGGCTTCCGAAATGGCAACCAGATTTGCTATAAAGTTACTAACGAACAGGTAAAAAAATTATTTAAATCGCTTGATTAAAAACTTATTGAAAAATATAGGAAAATATTATTATGTTAAAAGTAAATCCCTCAAAATGCCCTCAAGACCACAAATGCCCTGCAATCAAAGTATGCCCTGTCGGTGCAATATCACAGGAAGATTTTAATTTACCGGTTATCGACAACGAAAAATGCATAGAATGCTTAAAATGCACTAATTTTTGTCCTAAAAAAGCAATAGAAAACTTATAATACAGGAGAATAAAGATGAAAATAGTAATAGTAGGCGGAGTTGCAGGCGGTGCAAGCACTGCCGCAAGATTAAGAAGACTTGATGAAAACGCTGAAATCATAATTTTTGAAAAAGGAAAACATATTTCCTTTGCCAACTGCGGAATTCCTTACTACTGCGGAGATGTAATCAAAAATAGGGAAAAACTTCTTCTGTTAACACCTGCGCAACTTGACGCTATGTTTAATATTGAAGCCAGAGTTGAGGCGGAAGTTATTAAAATTAACAGGGAAAAGAAAACCATAACTGTTCTCGATAAAAAATCCGACATTGAATATGAAGAAACATACGATAAACTGGTGCTTTCCCCAGGGGCTTCTCCTGTCAGACCTAACATCCCGGGCATTAACGATGAAAGAATATTCACCGTAAGAAATGTTCCTGATGCTGATGCAATAAAGAGTTATATAAAAAGAAACAAAGTAAAGACTGCTTTAGTTGTAGGCGGAGGTTTTATCGGACTGGAAATGGTTGAAAACCTCAAACATCTAGGATTAAAAACCAGTCTTGTAGAAGGCGCCACTCAGGTTTTAGCGCCTGTTGACAGCGAAATAGCAGCACAAATTCATAATCATTTGAGAGACAAAGATGTTGATTTATACATATTTGACGGGGTTAAATCATTTGAAACTGACAAAGATTTGACTGTTAACCTGTACAGCGGAAAACAAATTAAAACAGATCTTGTAATTCTTGCAATAGGCGTCAAGCCTGAATCAAAATTTGCTAAAGAAGCAGGACTTAAGATAGGAGAAACAGGCGGAATTGTTGTAAATGAATACTTACAGACCTCTGACGAAAATATATGGGCTGTCGGTGATGTGATTGAGGTTAAAGATTTAATTACAGGACAAAATGCATTGATTCCTCTTGCCGGTCCTGCAAATAAACAAGGACGCATTGCCGCGGAAAACATCTGCGGAATGAATTCAAAATACGAGGCAACGCAGGGAACTTCTATTCTGAAAATATTTGATATAACTGTCGCAACAACAGGAAGCAACGAAAAACAGCTTACTAAAAATAATATCCCATATCTAAAATCCTATACGCCGGCTTTTTCTCACGCTGAATATTATCCGGAAGCTTTTCCTCTTATGATAAAAACCCTTTTCTCTCCCGAAAACGGCAAAATACTTGGAGCGCAGATTATAGGACTTGACGGAGTAGACAAAAGAATAGACGTAATTGCAACAGCGGTCAAATTTAAAAAAACAGTTGCAGACCTGGCAAAACTTGAACTTTCTTATGCCCCGCCTTTTGGCTCGGCAAAAGATCCTGTAAATCTCGCGGGAATGATTGCTCTTAATATTCTTGAAGGTAAAGTTAAACCTGTTCACTGGGATAATATTGAAAAACTTAACGATGAAACTTTCATTCTCGATGTTAGAGCAAAAGGTGAGCAGCTTTCAGGAAGACTTCCTCACAGCTATAATATTCCTCTTGAAGAGCTGCGAACCAGATTAAATGAACTTCCTACAGATAAAAAAATAATTATTTATTGCAATAAAGGCAAAAAATCATATTTTGCTGCAAGAATCCTTATGCAACAAGGCTTTGAAAACACCTACAGCCTTGTTGGCGGATATAATATTTATAAACAGGTTCTTGAAGACAAAAAGTCAACTTTAGCAGGAAATGCAAATGTAGCCGATTTTAACTCAATTCCTTTTGATGAAGAGTCTTCCATCGAGATTGACGCCTGCGGAATGCAGTGCCCCGGTCCGATAATAAAGCTGACTCAATCTTTAAAAGATCTTAATAACGGCGAAATTCTTAAAATCAAAACGACTGATCCCGGTTTCAAGAAAGATATTCAGGCTTGGTGCAGCAGCACAGGCAATACACTTCTTGAAATAACCGATGAAAACAAGATAATAAGAGCTTCTGTGCAAAAAGGAGTTAAAATGAGCAAAATAAATAATACTTCGGGTTCCGATAAGACGCTGGTAGTATTTAGCAGCGACCTCGACAAAGCACTGGCATCCTTTATTATAGCGAATGGAGCGGCTGCAACAGGAAATCCCGTCACGATGTTCTTCACTTTCTGGGGATTAAACATACTCAGAAAACGCGAGCGTCCAAGACTTAAAAAAGGTTTGCTGGATAAAATGTTTGGAAGAATGATGCCAAAAGGTCCTGACAGACTTACTTTGTCAAAACTAAACATGTTCGGAATGGGTACGCTCATGATGAAATATGTTATGAAATCAAAAAATGTTGCCACACTTACTGAATTAATTGAACAGGCACAGGATAACGGAGTAAAATTCATTGCATGCCAGATGTCAATGGATGTTATGGGAATTCATCCCGAAGAACTTATTTCCGGAGTAGAAATTGGCGGAGTAGCCACTTATATCAACGCCGCAGAAAACTCCGACATGAATTTGTTTATATAAGGAAATAGATTCTCACGTCGCTTCGCTCCTCAGAATGACAGAAAAACAAAAGAACCAGCCCTTTTTATTTATTACAATAAGGCTGGTTCCTGTTATTTGAACTTATATTCTAATTTCTGAAGCTAACCGGCAAGACAGCTCTTCAGATATTCTATGGTTTTCATTTTATTACCATATAAGTACTGTATAAATTTAAGATAACTTTTTGATGTTGACGAAATAGTCAGACTTATCTCAAAACCGTCAGAACAAAAAGGTTCATAGTCATAAACAACGTAACTGTTATATTTGCTCCGCCATTCTTTTTTTTCTATCCTGCAATTATTCTCGATAGCTATTTTTTCAAGCCAAGGGAGAATATCTTTGGAAACGTTCCTAAATTCAACCATATTGGGGTTATATATTCCTTCCCCATAAGTTTGCCCTAATTCCATAATATCTCTCCTCAAAAACCAATAGCTTTTAAGTGCGTGTTTTTAGTCATTTCTGTTTAAATTTTAAGTCATATCAAGATGTTTTTAAACAAACGAAAGGACAAGTTCCTGATAGTCCTTTATGTTAATTTATTGAAGAAATAATGCTCCTTAATGAGGAATATTAATAGCTCAAAAAAATTAATGAATTATTTAAAAGCAAAAAAAATACAGGCAATTGCCTGTATAAAACTATAAATCGGGTGTGTAGCTGTATTTGGAGGGTTGGTTAAAGGTGTAATAAAATTTTTGTAGGTATAGCTTCCTGTTTGACTTCCTTGTACGATTTTTCTTCTAGCGGTGTTTCTTCTTTGGTATATAAACAATATATATCATTTTTGTATTAAAGTAATCACAATTAATAGTGATTTATTAAAACCACCCCTGATGAAAAAAACACTCACTCTCTCACCCTCCTTTTTACCCATTCAGTGTATGTGTTATAGTTTAAAGTATTAGAGGGAATAGAAAATGAACAAACTTGATCTGGAAAGAAAAAAGAATAGAATTTTATATAGGGAACTGTTTTTTGAAGCTGATAAAACTTTTAAAGAGCAGCTTAATAAATTTAAGAGCGATTTTTCCTGCTCAAAATGCTATTCATGCTGCAAAATTAGATATTCACAATTTTCTCCTGCGGATATATTTGAACTTTCCAAACAGGAAGATGTTATTTCTCAGGAATACATCAAGTTTTTTATCCCTTATGGAGCTGATGAATTTTTTACATACGAGCAAGACAACGAAATCCAAATTGAATTAAATAATAAAAAGGCGTTGGAAGCAAATAAGAATTATACTAATTCCGTTCTAACAAAGTCTTTAGAGCCTGTTTATTTTTATTATTGCAGGCATCTCAATGAAAACAAATGTTCTTGCAGAGATAAAAGCTTTTTGTGCGATAATTTTCCAAACTCTATAACAACGATTCTTCCCGAGGATTGCAGCTTTAGAGGGTGGCAAAAACTTTGCACAGACAAAATTAAAAATGAAATAGCTCCTGATATTTATTCAAAAGCATCTGAAATCCAGGATTACAGCCATAATTTTAACTGCAACGGGTGCGCAACCTGCTGTAATCTGGCTTGTTCCGAGTATTCTTATGAGGAGCTAAAACTAAAAGCACAAAAGGGTGATGAATTTGCCAAACAGTTCACAAGTATTTTCATTCCTTATAAAACTCTGGAAGAAGCAAGGGGAATTTTTCCTGATTATGTGGATTTAGTCAAACAAACCCTTGATGAAGATGAAAACATTTATTTTTATCACTGTCCGCGCCTTACGGAAGATAATACCTGTTCTGCTTATGAAAAAAGACCCGGTATTTGCAGGGATTTTCCCGATAATCCGATGTCTATACTGCCGACAACTTGCGGATTTTATGAATGGAAAGAAGAAGTTATGGTTGCATCAATGACTTTGCACGCTATGACTTATATTTACAAGTTTTATCTTGAAAAAATCGAAGCTGTTTTATAAAAAACTACCCAACAATTTTAAACATTGATTAACTTTTGGAAAATTAATATAATTAACCAGAGTTCTTGATTTATGAGGATAAAGCAATGTTTGAAGAAAATAAAGAATTATTGGTCGTAAAACCCAAATTTTTATTTATGCCCGCATTTTTATGCAGGATACCCATAACTATATTTATAACTATCTGGTCAGCAGGATTTTTTGGAGGATTTAGTTTTGCAGGAATTATGGGGCTAAAACAAGTTCTCGGCTATCAAATCGTGCCCACCTGGTTACCTTTTGTGACTTTTGGAGTTTTAGCATTTTTAACTTCTCAATTCTTCAGTCTTTTTTGGGAACAAAAATTTTATGAAAAAACAAAATATGTTTTTTATCCCGACGAACTTGTTTATTATGAAGGATATTGGGATATTCAGGAAAAAAGCATCAATTATAAAAACATACTTGAAATCAGCTTAAGAAAAGGTGTTTTTCAGCAAATGTATAATCTTGGCACAATCCAAATAAACACCGCGGCAGGAAGCTCAAATTCAACCACAGGAATAAGAATTAAAGACATAGAAAATCCTGATGAAGTTTATAAATTTTTCAAAAATATGCTAAATGAAAAGAAAAATCAACCAGCTTAAAACCAATTAAGGCTTAAATATATGGACTATGTAACCGAAGAAACTACTTTATTAACGATAAGACCTATTTCTGAACCTGCATTTTTAAAAAATAATTCTAATTTAAAAGCGTTTAAAGGAGCTATTAATTTTATTTTTGCTATCATTTTAAGTATTTTTATTTTGATGGGCAGTGAATTTTTTGGCTTTTTCAGCGGAATATTTACCGGACATAGGACTTTTACAGGCTTTAATTTTATTACTATGGTTGGTATTTTTATCGGTCTTTTATTTATATTACCGTCAGTATTAGACTTTTTGTTTATTAATTTCCTGAGAAACACTATTTACAAGATTTATAAATCAAAAATATTATTTAAATCAAATTTTATTTTATATTTTGAGTCAGAACTCCCTCTTGAAAGAATTGTTGAGATTTCAGGATGGCAGGGACCCGAAGAAAAAAATACAGATACAGGCTGTATTTTCCTTTCTGCGGCAAGTTCAACAGGCGGGGCACTTTTATTTATTCCCAATTACTCAACTACAATTGAATTAATAAGAGAGTTATCAAAAAATGATTTACTCTTTTGAAAATAAATATTAGAATACTTTTATGGATAGAGAAGATATAAAATACGAAATAAATAATTATATTGAAGTAAGGAAAAATCTTTGGACTGCAATTATTGTTTTAAGTGGCGGTTTAACAGGTCTTTTGCTTAACATTCAAAATATTAAGATGAATCTGGCAGGAATAATTTTTATAGTTTTGTTACTTGCAGGTTCTTTTCTGGATTATTTATTTGTTAAGATGCTCGGTGAAGTAAATACTGATATTCAAAATTGCATTGTTTCATTAAAAAAGGAGATTAATAAATGAGTTTTGCTGATATTGTCGGAATAATTGGACTTTTAATGTTTATGGGAATACTTTTCAAGCTTGCGGTTGTTATGAAAGCATCTATTAAAAGGATTCCTGATAGTAAATAAATTTTTCAGAAAAGAAGAAGCCCCGAAAATCGGGGCTTCTTCTTTTCTCTGTGTAATCTAAATCCTTACTTAGTAAATTCAGCGTCAATTACGTCTTCATCAGGACCTTTTTTCTCGCCTTCGCCTTCAGGGACCGGACCATCGCCTGTAGGCTGACCTTCACCTTCTGCCTGTTGATAAGCAGCTGAAGATATAGCGAAAATTGTCTCCTGAAGTTTATCCTGCAAAGTTTTGATTTGCTCTAAAGGAGTAGTTTCTAACGCAAGCTCTTTTTCAAGTTCGTCTCTTTGTTCCTTGAGTTTGGTTTTGTTTTCTTCGGAAATTTTTCCATCAAGGTCTTTAACGAGTCTATCAGCTGCATGAACTAAACTGTTCGCGTTATTTCTAACTTCAACTTCTTCTTTTCTTTGTTTATCTTCTTCAGCGTGAGCTTCAGCATCTCTAACCATTTTTTCAACTTCATCCTTGTTAAGGTTAGAAGTATTAGTAATGGTGATTTTTTGTTCTTTATTTGTAGCTTTATCTTTTGCGCTTACGTTCACAATACCGTTAGCGTCAATATCAAAAGTTACTTCAACCTGCGGAAGTCCTCTTGGAGCTGGTGGAATACCATCAAGCCTGAACATACCGAGGGATTTATTATCTCTACCCATAGGTCTTTCGCCCTGAAGTACATGAACGTCAACTGCTGTTTGATTATCGTCAGCCGTTGAGAACACCTGACTTTTACTTACAGGAATTGTTGTATTTCTAGGAACCAAAGGTGTCATAACACCACCAAGTGTTTCAATACCAAGAGTTAAAGGTGTTACGTCAAGGAGTACGATATCTTTGATTTCACCTGCAAGAATACTTGCCTGAATAGCAGCACCAACAGCAACAACTTCGTCAGGGTTAACACTCTGATTAGGCTCTTTGCCTGTTATGTCTTTAACAAGCTTCTGCACAGCAGGAGTCCTTGTTGAACCACCAACTAATACAACTTCATCAAGCTGTGATGCGCTTAATTTAGCGTCATCAATTGCCTGCTGAACAGGTTTTTTGCATCTTTCAAGCAAATCATGGCATAAATCTTCAAATTTAGCTCTTGTTAAAGTTAAATCCAAATGCTTAGGACCGTTTGCATCTGCTGTAATGAACGGTAGGTTTATATTTGTTTCAATTACTGTTGATAATTCACATTTAGCTTTTTCTGCGGCTTCTTTAAGTCTTTGCATAGCCTGTTTATCGTTTCTTAGGTCAATACCTTCAACTTTTTTGAACTCATCAGAAAGGTAATTCATTACTTTTTCGTCAAAATCGTCTCCACCAAGTCTTGTGTCACCGCTTGTTGAAAGAACTTCAAAAACGCCTTCACCAACTTCAAGAATACTTACGTCAAAAGTACCACCGCCAAGGTCAAATACAAGAACTTTTTCGTTAGCTTTTTTGTCTAAACCGTAAGCAAGCGAAGCAGCTGTCGGTTCGTTAACAATTCTAAGAACGTCAAGACCCGCAATTTTTCCTGCGTCTTTTGTAGCTTGCCTTTGGCTGTCATTAAAATATGCAGGAACTGTAATAACCGCGGAAGTTATCTTTTCGCCAAGATATTTTGAAGCATCATCAGCAAGTTTTCTAAGAATCATTGCGCTTATTTCTTGTGGAGAATAAGCCTTACCGTCGATAGTAACTTTATGATCCGTGCCCATTTCACGTTTAATACTTGCAATAGTTCTGTCAGGATTAAGTATAGCTTGTCTTTTAGCTAATTGACCGACTAATCTTTCACCTGTTTTTGAAAAACCCACTATGGAAGGAGTTGTTCTGCTTCCTTCAGCGTTTGCTATTACGGTAGGTTTTCCGCCTTCCATAACTGCCACAACAGAGTTTGTTGTTCCTAAATCTATTCCTATCGTTTTTCCCATCTTCTATTAGCTCCTCTTGTATTTTTTTCTAATTCCTTTAATTATTATTCTCTCTAATTTTAGTATGAAAAATTTTTACATACAAAATTTTAAGGAAATCTATCCTTATAGTATATTTATATCAGTTGGAAGATTTAAATCTTAAAAAATTAAGAAAAAATTAATATTTGAGTTTTTAAATGAATAAAGCAAAAAATATAAAATCGAAGAATCAAAAAGCTATAGGAATCTGGGGTTATCCTGATCCTGAAATTTTCCTGCAAATACGGAAAAAATATCCCCTGCATGAAATTATTGACCTCGATATAAACTACAAAATGCCTTCTTCAAATATACTTCCCAATGCATATTGCCGTATTATAAAAAATATAATTGATAATGCCCTTGCCTTAAAAGAAAATCTTGAAATAATAGTTGCAGCGGTTGGCGAAGAAAAATGCGATGCCGGCAGAATTGCCGCAAAAATTCTTCAGGATTTAGGATTAAATATAGTCCAAACAAAATATAACGTAAGTTGTAAAAATTATGATACCCCTATATCAAAAAGTAATTTGCATTTAAAGAAAAAAGTTGTTACCATTATGGAGAATCTCATAGAAAAACAAGAGACTGACTTTGAGGCGATAACTCCTGAGTATGGGTTCTGGGGAGTTCCTCCAAATGATTTTAGTATTCTTGAACTATTTCCTGACACAACGCATGTTTACGGATGGATAAGATGTGTTGAAGCAGGAAGACCGGCAGACATTGATTTAGAAATGTTTGTTGATGAAAATATCCCAACAGTATTTTTTGCTCAAACTTTTTGTTCCAAAATGCAATTAGCAAAATATCTGGCAAAAAAATACAACGGAATTTACGTTGATGTAGATGACAAAGCTTCAAGCTCAGTAAAGGCAAAAATTGAAGCATTTATACACTTAGGCTAATTTTATGACAAAATTATACATAGATGCAGGAACAAGCTGGAGTAAAGTTTTAGAAATTTATGAGGATGAAAAAGACCTCATAAAAAGTCCTTTGAACAGAATAAAAAATATAGACAATTATATTTACAAGGAAGAAAATAAAACTTTACTAGATAAAGACAATAATCCGATAACAGGACGAGTCTTACTTTTTCCATCAAAATTTTGCGGTTCGCTTAAAGTGAAATACGATGCAGCAACCGGTCATATGGTCAAAAAACGCATTAATGAGAAAGGTATTTACCAGAACGAAATGCTTTGCTTTGCTTATGGAGCAAAAAAACTTATTAGTGACGAAGAATTACAGGATGCAACTATTGTTGACATAGGCAGCAGAGACACTAAATGGGTAAGATTTATTGAAGGAAAGTACAAAGACCTTGACTGGAACAGTAATTGCGGAAGTGCCACAGGCGCAACACTGGAAATGCTGATCAAATTTTACAATGTTGATGTTTCAAACATTACACCACAGGAAGAAAAAATCCCTGTAACCTGTGGGGTTTTTTCTATGGAAAAAATCATGGACGACATAGCCTCTAATGTTTCTTCTGACATTGCCATTGCAAAATACATTAACGGATTAGCTCATAATACGTGGAATTTTTCAGGTCGACCAAAAAAAATATACCTTTCAGGCGGATTTTGCCTGAATAAATGTTTTCTGGATTCATTGGATTTTTATTGTGATGTTGTTCCTTTAGGCAGATTGGTCTTACTTGAAGGATTATATTAATTAAACTTTCTGCAATACTGACTCGATTTTTTCTTCCATAGAAGCTTCTTTGTCATGCCTGTCATCAATTTTAATGACAGTATAAACTCTTTGGGCTTCCATATTAAACGGAGCAAGATGCATTTCCTTAAGCACTTCAAAAAGCTCATTAGTATCTTTACATTCGAGTTCTGTTCCCATAGCGGTAAGCTTATTTTTTACATCAGGAAAATTTTTAAGAATTTTTTCGGCTTCCGCGATAAATTTACTGACACTGGTCGAATGTGTACCTATAGGTACTACAGAAATTTCTGCTGTAATCATAATTTTTCTCCTTTATTTGTTTACCCGGATTGAATTTGTAAAAATCAAAGTTAATATAAATAACCAGTATAAAAACCCCGAGAATTTTTATCATTATACAAAAGCGCAATTGTATTTTTAGATAATTTATTTTAATTTAATATAAATGTAATTAGTGTAATTAAATAAGGAAGAAAAAATGATAAGAGCAATTATTAAATGGATATTATTCGCTTTGGCGCTTATTTTAATAGCAAAAATAGTTCCGGGAATACAAATTACAGGTTTTAAAACAGCTCTTTTTGCTGTTATTATAATTGGGCTTGTAAATATGCTTATTAAACCTATTATAAGCCTGCTTGCTTTACCGATAAACCTTCTTACTCTAGGACTGTTCACTCTTGTAATAAATGCCGGTTTATTTGCCTTATCAGCTTATTTTGTTCATGGATTCCACGTAGGCGGGTTTGTTCCTGCACTTCTCGGCTCCATATTGTTTTCAATACTAAGCATGATAATAAATGCATCAGGAAAACTAATTCCTGTTTAAGAAGCTCTCCGATTAAAATTTCTTTCTTTCTGAAACTGTCATTGCGAGGGCTTTAGCCCGTGGCAATCCAAAAAATAATGACTGGTTTTAGATTGCTTCGCTCGCAATGACAATCTAGTGTTTTAACCAGATAGGCTCTAAGTAATTACATCAAGATCTCTTGTTTTATAAAGCTCATTAAGCCTTTTTGTATCTATATTGCTTAAATTCTGATTATAGATTCCCCTGTGGAACATAATGTCTTTGGAATTACTACTGTGATTCAATCCTAAAGAATGACCGATTTCGTGAAGAGCCGTGCGTCTAACTCTGTCCACTCTATTTTCCGATGAAAGATTCATATCAATTACAGGAAAAACTATCAGGGTAATTTCAGCTTTTTGAATCCTGTTGTTATTTACTTTTAAATCATTATGACCGGCTTCATAATTTCTGCCGGAAAGTGTTTCATTAGACCATCGAACTAATATATCAGCATTATCAGGGGATAAACTTTTTTCAAACCTGATTAACCCGTGAGAAGCTCTTGACCAGGTTTGAAAAGAATTTTCTACTGATTTAGTAAATTCCGGCATTAATTTTTCTGTATAAATATCTTTATTTATATAAAATTTAAGAGGGATTTTTTCCAAATTCCATTTTGGCTGCTTTTTTTCAGGAATTTTTTCATTTTTTTCCCATTGCAGAATACTTTCTATATCCTTTGGGGCTATATCAATTTGAGCATCCTGCTTAAAATCCACGCTGTGAGTTTCAGCTTTTCGGCTGACGGAATCTGACTTAAATAAATTTACAGGGATTAGATGGTTAATTTTCATAATATAATTAATATAATGATTCTTAGTTATTTAGGTATCGCACAGGTAAATTATTTTTATGAACGAACTTGAAGCCGGTCAAAAAATACGTTTAAAGTTTAATATATCTTCGCTGCGCTCTGAGTCAATCACATGCGTTGTTAAATGGTTTGAAGAAGATAGAGTAGCACTTGTTTTTCCAGACGATTGCCCTCATCTAAAAAAAAGCCTGCCTGAAGGCAAAGAACTGGAAGCTATCGTTTATACCGATTCAGGCATTTATGCCTTTGACTCAATTGTAATAAATTCACCGCTTGAACATGATTTTATTATAGAATTTCCTGATGAAAAAAAACGCACTCAAAGAAGAGATTATATAAGAGCTCCTTTTAACCTGAGATTTGTTTTATCAAAAGATGCCATAAAAGATGGAATAGAACTTGAGACAAAAACCATCAATATAGGCGGCGGCGGAGTCAGATTTTTACTTAAAGACGAACTAAAAACAAATGATCTTTGGGATTTCACTCTTTACATGCCGGATGGAACAATAGCAAAAGGCAAAGGAATAATCCTTTATTCACTTTTACAAGGTAAATTAGTAGTATCAGTAATAAAATTTGTTGATATAAGCGAAACAGACAGAAACAGAATTATAAAAAAATGCTTTGAAGAAGAAGTTAGAAATTTAAAATTAAAAAAATTAACAGGGTAAATAAAAAACTTATTTTAAATTTTTTTTACAAAGATAGTTTAAAATTAGGTTAAATAAGGCATAATTATATACAATCAGTTATAATAAATAAAACAGATCAAAAATGAGAAATCAGAATGAATGAAACAGTAACGGTCGAAAAAATAAAAAATAAAATAGAAAAAATGCAAAAAGGCGGCAACATTTCAAAGGCAATAGAAATGTGCCAGTCTGCGCTGCAAAACGACCCTACAAACGCTGATCTTCATATAAGACTGGGGGATTTATATCTTGAAAAACATCTTGATATTTATCAACCCAAACAATTTTTAGATGACGCGATTTTAGAATACCAGCGGGCGCTGGAATCAAATTTAAATTCGGCTGAGATTCACTATAAGCTTGGCTGTGCTTATTATTATAAAGGAGAACAAGAAAAAGCATTAAATCATTTTGCCATAAGCATTGAATACGATAAAAACCATTCAGATGCTTATTATATGACTGCAAAAATCTTTTCAAAAAGAGACAGAATTACAGAAGCCATCTCTTATCTTGAAAAAGCCGTACAAAGCGGTGGGCTTAAAAATTCACGCGCTCACTACCTTTTATTTAAACTACTAAAAACACGCGAAGATAAAGCAGACAAAAACACTTTAAATATCGTCAAAAATTTGTTTTTATCAATATTTAAAATTGCTTTTGATGAAAAAGCCCAACAAGAAATTTTTACAAAACTTTCTTATTTAAAATTTTTCCCTATTTTTTTCCAGGGGTATTATCTTGAAAAAACAAGAAGCGTTTATCAGGCTATAGACCTTTATATCGAAACCATTGAAAAAGCTCCGGGCTTTCTGCTTTTATACCTGCATCTTGGAAATGCTTACAGACAAATAGCACGACTTGATGATGCCATAAATGAATACAAAATGGCAATATGGCTTGATCCTACACATATTACAGCGCATAAACTCCTTTGCTCTATCTATGAAGAACAGGGAAATTATGACAGCGCTATTGAAACTTATGGCAAATTAATAGAAATGAATCCTAATGATGCGATATATCACAGCAATTTAGCCAATATTTATTATTTAAAAGGCGATATTAAATCAGCAGTATCATATTATCAAACAGCAATCTCTCTTAACCCTAATAAAAACTGGACAAGCATCATTGCGCAAACACTCGGATATATTTTCCACGAATCAAAAGAAAATTTTGATGCGGCAATAAGCGCATATCAAAGTGCTTCTCTTTTAAATCCGACTGACGTGGATATTTATATAAGTCTGGGAAGTGCTTTTTACGACAAGGGTGATTACGCTAACGCTCTTGCTACCTACAGAATGGCGCTTGAAGTTGACCCCAATAATGCCAGAATTCATTGCAATTTAGGATTTTTGCTATGGGGCAAAGGCGTGATTGAAGAAGCAGTCAAGGAATACGAAAAGGCAATTAAATTAGACCCTAATTATGATATAGCTTATAACAATTTAGGCGTAATTTATCTTGATGACTTGGGTTATATTCAAGAAGCAATTGACAATCTAAAGAAAGCAATGGAAAGTAATACTCAATATGCGCTTGCGAGTTACAATTTGGGCAGGGCAATGGCGATTAAAGGCGATAAAATAGAAGCCGCAAGACTTTTTCAAGTAGCTATGGATTTAAATAATCAGACTAACGAAATGGATCAGCGCGAAATTAAAGTAAAAATTCAAGAATTATTTGAATAAAAGGGATTATTTAAATTAAATGTTTGGCTTTATCAAAGAACTTGGCAAAATTGATGTTGATTATAATGACAACAAATTCAGAAGCTATGTTAAAAGTGTTGAATCTGATTATATTCTTATAGATTTTTTATTTTATAAAGGAAGTGAATATAATATTCCTGTTGAAAGCTGGGTCACCGTAAACTTTAAAGAAAAAGCGGGAGTTTATTCAGGAGATTGCCAAATACTCGGCAGGGATAATTCAAGAATTCCGGGACTTAAAATTTCTTATCCTTCTGATGTTAAATTTGTTCAGCAAAGAGAATATGTAAGAGTACCTCTCAAGCTGAAAGCCGAACTTGTTATTTTTTCTGTGCGAAGCGGGAGTGAAAAGCCTGAAGAGGGGCTTTGCCCATCTGGAAGGCTTGAACTCATTCCTGAATCAGAAGAAACAGATGTTAGAGTTCAAGAAATAAATACTCTGGACATAAGCGGATCCGGATTTTGTTATGTTTCAGAGAAGCCGCTGGAAAAACATTCAAAGATAATTGGTATTATTTATCTCTCCAATCCTGCCGAAAAACCTATTGAAATTTCATTACAGCACGTTTATTCCAGAACTTTTTTTGCTAACGGAAAAGAAATGTACAAAAATGCTTTTCTTTATGAACTGGAATTAAGAAAAAAAGGACTGTAAAAAGCGAGGCATGTAGCCTCGCTTTTTCTTATTCTATTGAATCCAATCTACTTAGAAGCTTTTGGTGCAGCCACCTTTACAGCAATAGTTTCCAGGTTTCCGAGAGGCTGAACCCCTTCAGGAAATTCTATCTGCTCAATAGTTAATGAATCTTCATAATTTTCTAATTTTGAAATATCAACTTTAATTGTTGAAGGAATATTAGAAGGCAAACATTCTACTTCAACTTCAGAAATATTTGATACTAAGACTCCGCCTGCTTTCATTGCTGCAGAATCACCAAAAGTTTCAATAGGAATAACCATTTTTACTTTTTGATCTATTTGAATTCTCTGAAATTCAACGTTAAGAACTTTATCGCTGACAGGGTCAATTTGTACTTTTTTTACAACAGCTTTATATGCTTCTTTTTCTAGTTTTAATTCAAAAATAGCATTTTTATCTTTTCTGTAAGCAGTAATAAATTCTTTAACATCCATCTGGATAGAAACTGAATCCATGCCACCACCATAAATAGTAGCAGGAACAAGTCCTTCTGCTCTTACTTGTCTTGGATTTAATGCTGTATCCCTTTTCTTTGCATTCAATAATGACATTTTTTTCTCCTTATATATTCAAAGTTTTATTATAATTTTACTTTAACTAAATATACTATAAAAAAAATTAAGTCCATAGTATTGAAAATAACTTCGATTAACAAAAATTTTACATTAATTTTTCTGTAAAAATACTTTATAATGATTTATATTACTTTATTTTCAGGTCAAAAATGCATAAACAAAAAGACAAAGAATTTATAATAAAAGCTAAAAAAGGTCTGGGCATTGTTGAATTTTTATTAGGCATTCTAATGCTAGCAATTCTTTCTGCTTTGATGATTCCGGCGATAGTTAATAAATCAAATGATTCTCAAAACAAACCTGTTCAAAATGTATCTATCTCAAATAAACCTGTATACCAAAACACCTATACTGACGATTCTCAAAACTGGAAACCCCTATACCAAAGAGCTTATGCCGACACTTCACAAGCTTGGAGTCAACTATATAGTGAAAATGTTCTAACTTCAAGACAAGGATGGGGTTCAGAACAGGCAAATTATGATAATTTCACACAGTTTATGAATAAATTTAACATTCTAAAACAATGTAATTCCGCTAATAATCCTGAGTGCTGGGCAGCAAACGAAACATCCTCTGTAATTTCAGGACACCCCAATTTTCAAAACGACCGCTGTTTTGTTGATTCTTCAGGACGCTCGTGGTGCGAAGCTTATTATTTGGGATGGTTTGTTGTTGACACTAACGGACTTAAAACACCTAATCAATTCGGAAAGGACAGATTTATTTTTTATACGATTGTCGGTAATGATGTAAACACTTCAGGTGTCCCTGACAAAATAGTTTATGACAATGATTATACTGATTTAGATGCAGATAAGTGTCCAAATCCACCCTGTTACTATAGATCCTGGCTTTCTCAATAAAAAAAGAGGTGATTGCTCACCCCTGTCTAAAATATTTTGAAATTTCTTCAAAGTACTTTTCTAATACCTGATAGCCGTTATAATTTTTATTTGTATTTACATATCGTGTAGCTATGAGATATTTAAGCTCTTTTGCTCTTATTTGAATAATTTGATCGGCTGCATCCTGAAGTTCTCTGTTTCTGGAATAGCTCCATCTTTTAAGAAAAACAAGTTCATCTTCAATTTGCTTTGTTGTACTTAATTCTAGAGGATTAAAATCATATTTAACAAGTAAAGCTTTTTCTTCATCAATGATTTTTGACTGCACAACAGGATATCCAAAGACTTTTTTAATTATCATGAAACTGTCCGCTACTCTTCTATGAGATTCAGGAACACCTTTTCTGATGAAACAATTATTTCTCATCATAAAATTAGGCTTCATTGTTTCAATTGTTAAAGTTTGTATATCTGAATTAGAACCATGCTGACTTGTCGTATATGTCTTTTTTATACTCTGACCTAAAAGCTGGTCTAACTGCTTTGCCGTCTCTTCTGTGCTACTGTTTACTGCCATATTCATCCCCAAGTTGTTTAACTCATTTAGATACTAGTCAACAATTCTAAGTATTAGTTCTTTTATATATTAAAACACAGGAAGGTATAAAATTAATTTATTTTGTATATTTTATAAAAAATGTTTACAATTGGTATAATAAAGATTTGAATTATTATCTTTTATCTCAGGAGAAAAAATTTGTATAAATACTCAAAACAATTCACACCATATCTGTTTTTAGCACCGGCAGCGGTTATATTAGTCCTGTTCTTTTTTGTCCCGTTTTTGGAAAGTTTTTTGCTGAGCTTTCAAAGCTACAGAAATGACATCTATAATCCGCAGTGGGTAGGACTGGAAAATTATATAAATCTTTTTCACGCTCCTGTATTCTGGAAAACACTGGCGAATACGTTTATATACCTTATAGGCGTTGTTCCTTTGCTTGTTGTTCTGTCGCTCGTAATTGCTATTCTTGTAAACCAAAAACTAAGAGGGATAAAAATATTCAGGGTAATGATTTATATTCCTGTAATAGTTTCTATAGTAGTTGCGGGGATTGCCTGGAAATGGATTTATGCGGACAGCGGAATTCTTAACTATATGCTCGAAAAACTATTTGATATTTCCAAAATAGGCTGGCTTACTGATCCAAGGTTTGCTTTATATTCTGTAATGGCAGTGACTATATGGAAAGGTCTGGGATATTATATGGTAATTTATCTTGCCGCGTTGACTTCTGTCCCAAAAGACCTTTATGAAGCTTCTGATATAGACGGTGCAAATGTTTTACAAAAACACTTAGCGGTTACTGTTCCTCATTTAATGCCTACCATAACACTTGTAAGCGTTATAAGCTCAATTTCCGCGATGAAAGTTTTTGTGGAAATCTATGTAATGACTCAGGGTGGCCCACTCAATGCAAGCAAAACAATAGTTTATTATATATATCAAAGAGCTTTTGAAAACCTTGATATGGGCTATGCTTCGGCTGCAGGCGTGGTGCTTCTTGTCATAGTAATGATAATGTCAATTATTAATGTTAAGTTTTTTGAACAAAATAAACAACCGATAGCTTAAGGAGAAAAACCCTTGAATCTTAAAAAAATCTTAGCTTATATAGTACTTATAATCCTTGCGATAATATCAATAGGTCCGTTTCTGTGGCTATTATCCACTGCTTTGAAATCGCAGAATGAAAATATTTTTGCTTATCCTCCGATTTTAATTCCACAACAATTCACTTTAGAAAATTTTACAGGCGTTTGGAAGCAAATTCCTTTTATGGGATACATAATAAACAGTTTTATTGTTTCAGGTATTACGGTACTACTTAACCTTTTACTTTCGGCACTTGCCGCATATCCCCTCGCCAGAATGCGTTTTAAAGGCAAAAACATGGTTTTTTACGCTGTACTTGCCACAATCATGGTTCCTTTTCAGGTAATTATGATACCTATTTATTTAATGGTATTAAAACTCAATCTTGTTGACTCTGCTTCTGATTTTGCTGGATTTGCAGGACTGATTTTGCCTTTTGCAGTAAATGCTTTCGGAATTTTTCTAATGCGTCAGGCTTTTCTGGGAATCCCAAAAGAACTTGAAGAAGCCGCAATTATTGACGGATGCAACACTTATGACATCTGGCTAAAAATATTTATGCCGTTAGTAAAACCTGCGCTTGCGACACTTGCGATATTCACATTTGTCGGAGCTTGGAGCGAATTTCTCTGGCCCAGTATTGTGCTAACAAGACGGGAAATGTATACACTGCCTGTCGGAATAAATGACTTGCAAGGTGTATTCAGTGCAAATTGGCGTTATATTTCAGCAGGTGCAATAATAGCAACAATTCCTATCCTTGTATTCTTTTTGGGACTTCAAAGATACTTTATCGAAGGTACTACACAGGGTGCTGTTAAAGAATAACCCCCCGCATTATTTTACGATATCATTTATATTTGTATTATTTGGAGCTATAGGTCCTTGTATTCTATTGTCATAGACTCTTTGAAGATTTAATAAAAATTCATCAAAAGAGCCCTGAAAAGTTGTATTCCATTGAACTGCAACTTCTTTGAAAAAATCTTTTTCAAACTTAAATATAGCTAAAGTTTGATTTTTTTTATAATCAGACATATATTTCCCAAAATTTTCCATCGTCAGGGTTTCAGGACAAACTTTATAGGCCGGATGATCACTGGGGTAATTTTTATCCTTTAATGCCGGATCATATATATAGGCGAACAAACCTTTCTGGTCAAATGATGTAGGATAAGCCTGACAAATATACGGTCTGAACTTATAAATGCCGCATCTTCCGGCAACATTATTTGTAGAACCTTCGCACGGCCACTCCTGAAGAAAGACACATTTATAAGTATCCGGAAATAAATGACTTTTAACACGCTTTAAGCATAATCTATGATAATTATCACTGCCTTTAAACTTAAATAATGCATAACTTTTTAATTTCTCTTCTATATTTTCACTGGGAACAGGCACAAGCTCGAGAAAAACAGAAACATTTAACATCATATTTCTTACAATATTTATAATATCAAAACCTGTCAAATCAACGGGATACCTGCGACAACATCCTGAATGACAAGTACTGCAAAGAATCATAAAATAACTCCTGTTAATTTATTAAATTTAACAAGTTTAAGTATATTTTATGTATGCTTTAAAATCAATTTATCAAGCTTTTTTCAACCACTTTGTCTATATTTATACAACTACAGATTCATCACTTGTTGCAAGAAGTTTTAACAGGTCAAAAGTAGTTACAATTCCCACAAGCTTGTCATATTCAGTTACAAGCAGACGATGAATTTTCTTTTCATACATAATTTTTGCCATTTTCGCAATAGTTGCATCAGGCTCTACCGTGTATAAATCTTCTGACATAATCGAAGAAACAGGCTGATCAAAAAACTTTACATCTTCCAAAAGCTCGAGTTCATAGTTTTTAGCCATAGTTGTATTATAAAAACTATGCGAACTTTCCTGTTTAAGCACATCTGTAGAACTTACAACTCCGGCAAGATAGCCGTCTTGATCAAGTACAGGCAGTCCTGATACATCATTATTTACAAATATTTTAATTACGTCCCTTATCTGGGTGTTTTCCTTTATTGTTATTAATTCTGTGGACATTATGTCTTTTACATAAAATTGCATAGCTTACTCCTTTTTATAAGGTACTTATTTTGTCTATAAAAAGGGCTGCACCCCTCTTTATTCTTTGTATTGTCATCATGAGGAGCAGCATAGCGACGACGTGAGATCTATCCAACTAACAATTAAGGCTTTAAAATTCTAACCTTAATAGATTGCCACGTCAGGCTTTCAGCCCTCCTCGCAATGACAGCTTATTCTTGGTTTATAATTAACATAACAAACCATTCTTATCCTTACATCCGCAGAAAGTAGACTAAATGGGCATAATTTCTCAGGATTTTTATAACAGAAATACTATCGAAGTTGCAAAAGATATTCTCGGCTGCAAATTAAACAGACGCATCGGAAATGAAGTCTTAAGCGGCATAATTGTCGAAGTTGAAGCGTATAAACAAGATGATCCGGCATGTCATGCCTTTAGAGGCAAAACACCGCGCGCGATAACGCTTTTTAAACAACCCGGTATTGCTTATGTTTATTTTATTTATGGAATGTATCACTGCATGAACATTGTCACAGAAGAATATGACAAGGCAGGTGCAGTTTTAATCAGAGCGTTGGAACCTATTCCCCCTACGGAAAACACAAACGGTCCCGGAAAACTATGTAAATCTTTGAATATTACAAAAGAATTTAATGAAACTGACATTACTTCCGAAAATTCAGACCTCTGGATAGAAGAAGGCATAATTGTTCCGAAGAAACAAATCATCACAACCACGCGTATAGGTATAAAACTTGCTGCCGATTACCCATGGCGGTTTTATATAAAAGACAACAAGTTTGTTTCAAAAAAATAGTTAAACTAAATTATCTCATCCCCATCAAATACAAATATTTTTGAACATATTCATATGATTTAGGGAAAAATGTTTTCATGAACTCTGATTTTACTTTTATATGATTTTCATTTTGACTGCCAGTAGTTAATGATGCACCACATTCGGCAAAAATTTCTCTTAATCCTGCCTCATTTAAATTTTCAGGAGTACTTTTTTGCATTATATAGTCAATCATTTTCGGATTATATTTGTTATTATATTGGTTATATATTTGGGGATAAAGATTCTTTCTTTCAGAAAGTTTGCATAAGTCCATACTTACCACAGCCTTAAATCCTTTTATGCTGGAAATATCTATTCCAATTATACTTTTTAATAGCGAATCAGCTTTATGAGTTAATTCATGTCCTACACTGCCTTTATTTGCTTTGATACTTAAACAAAGAGGAGATTCGAAAAGACCCAGAAAATTATATTTTTTACCGTCCTTCGAAGTTCCTATAACAGCCTCTCCATTAGCTATTTCATCATGTGTATTTCTACTTCCAGGAACCAATTCATTTTTAAATATATTTTGTAATTCAGGAATATCAGGAACAGAATTAGAAGCTTTAGATGCAAGTCTTATTTGATCAAGACCAGTTTTCTGTATTTTCGAAAATAGTGCAATAGGATATTCTTTTACACCTGTATGAACTTCGTTCATAAAAGAGTTAGAAACTTTTTCCATAACATATATTGGTAATTTTTCTCTTTTACCAAAAGAAAGATTATTATTATAATTAGTCAAATTACAAGAGTACATAATTTTTCCTATATTTCTTTTCCTGTAATTAAAAAGATAGTGAAGAAAAAAAATTGCTTAAAATTTATCTTTGTAATTACAAAATGTTACATAAATTTTTAAAACATTAATTTTTCATTAAGATTTTTGAGGTAGCAAAATTTTTTGTGTAAAATTCATGCTTATAAATTTTTTAAACTTTTAGTTAGAAAATTTATACATGTATTATAAAAATCATGTTTTATGTATCATAGTTAAGCTAAATAGAAAAAGTAACTATAGTTTTATAATGGAGGAATTTAAAAATGGCTAGTGAATTAAAAATTAGACCGCTTGGCGACAAGATACTAATTAAAGTTCTTGAAGAAACACAAACAACTCTTGGAGGAATTATTCTTCCGGATTCAGCTAGAGAAAAACCGCAAAAAGGCGAAGTTGTAGCTGTAGGAACGGGAAGAACCCTCGATAACGGCAATAAAGAGCCAATGGACGTTAAAGTTGGAGAAACAGTTCTTTTCGCTAAATACGGCGGATCTGATATTAAATTTGAAGGAACAGAATACAAAATTCTTTCAATCAGAGATATCTTAGGAATTATTGAGTAGTCCCCTTTTTGTCATGCTGAATCAAGTTCAGCATCTATCCAATGATGAATTATTGCTTTAATCCCAAAATGGATAGACCCTGAAACGAGTTCAGGGTGACAATAAAAAAGTGGAAAATAGTAAAAGAAAATAGTAAAAAAAAGGAGTTATAAAATGGCAAAGAGAATAGCATTTAATGAAGATGCCCGCAAAGCTTTAGTTGTTGGCGTTGATGCTGTTGCTGACGCAGTAAAAGTTACATTAGGACCTAAAGGTCGTAATGTTGTAATAGATAAAAAATTCGGCGCGCCACAAATCGTAAACGATGGCGTGACAATCGCAAAAGAAATTGAACTTCCTGATAATCTCGAAAACTTAGGAGCTCAACTGGTAAAAGAAGTTTCCAGCAAAACAAACGATGTAGCAGGCGACGGCACAACAACCGCTGCTGTATTAGCCCAATCAATTGTTAAAGAAGGCTTAAAAAACGTAACAGCAGGCGCAAACCCAATCGGAATTAAAAGAGGAATTGATAAAGCTGTTACTATTGCAGTTGAAGAAATTAAGAAAAACGCTAAAAAAATTGAATCAAAAGAATCAATCGCTCAGGTTGCTACAATTTCAGCAGGTAACGATGATTTTATCGGCGGATTAATTGCTGAAGCAATGGATAAAGTAGGTAACGAAGGCGTTATTACTGTTGAAGAATCAAAAACCACAGGAACAGAGCTTAAAGTTGTAGAAGGTATGCAGTTTGACAAAGGCTATATCAGTCCTTATTTCGTAACTGACGCTGAAAGAATGGAAGCAGTTCTTGATGATGTGTTTGTACTTTGCGTAAACAAAAAAATCAATATCGTTGCTGATCTCGTTCCTGTTCTTGAACAGGTTGCCAGAGAAGGCAGAGGCATTTTAATCATAGCTGAAGACGTTGAAGGGGAAGCTCTTGCAACTTTAGTTGTTAATACAATGAGAAAAGTATTAAGAGCAGTTGCAGTAAAAGCTCCCGGATTTGGCGACAGAAGAAAAGAAATGCTTCAGGATATCGCTATTTTAACAGGCGGCGAACTCTTCACAGAAGAATTAGGACTTAAATTAGAAAACGTAACTGTTCAAATGATGGGTAAAGCTAGAAGAGTTACCGTTTCAAAAGATAAAACAACTATCGTTGTTGGTGATGAAACAAAACAAACTGTTGCTGACAGAGTAAAACTTATTAAACGCCAAATTGAACAATCTGACAGTGAATACGATAAAGAAAAATTACAGGAAAGACTTGCTAAATTAGCAGGCGGAGTTGCTGTAATCGAAGTAGGCGCTGCTACAGAAACCGAACTTAAAGACAAAAAACTTAGAATCGAAGACGCTCTTAACGCTACAAGAGCTGCTATCGAAGAAGGCATTGTTGCAGGCGGCGGCGTTACACTTATTAAAGTTCAAAAAGTTCTTTCTGACAGATTAGCAAGTGCTGCAGAATATACACAGGATGAAAGAACCGGCGCCGAAATCCTTATGAGAGCACTTGATGCTCCATTAAAACAAATTGCTTGTAATGCAGGCGCTCGTGGCGAAGTTATTGCTGAAAAAGTAAGAGAACTCGGCGGAGACATGGGCTATGACGCTCAAAACGATAAGTATGTAGATATGGTTCAAGCCGGTATCGTTGACCCTGCAAAAGTAACAAGAAGCGCTCTTCAAAATGCAGCTTCAATTGCTTCAATGCTTCTTACAACAGAAGCCGCAATTGTTGACTTACCTGAAGAAAAATCAGGTATGGGCGGCGGAATGCCTGGCATGGGCGGTATGGGCGGAATGGATTATTAGTTCCAAAAAACCTAATACCAAACTTGAAATAAAAATAAAAAAGAGTCGGCAATGCCGGCTCTTTTGATTAAGAGGTATGTGAGGTGTAGAGGAGTTATAAAAATTTTATTTAAGAATTCCTATAGATTTATAAACCTGTTTATCAATATTTTCAGGACTATTAGCCTTTATTGTTTGCTTTGAGCCATCGGGTCTTGTTATTATCGCTGTATAAATATTATTAGTTTGCCAAGCAGTACAGACTCTTTTAACAGTGCCCCAAAATCCTTTTTGGCCTTTATCTTCTGTAATTTCTACAGTTGTGCCATCATTTAAAACTTTTATATTTCTGGCAATTTTTCCTATATTTTGAGATGCAGTTTGAGCTCCTGAAATTTCAGGGTCTTTTTGAAAATCATCTCTAATAAATGTTTTATTATCACTGCCGCTTAAAAATTCATTAATAGCTTCTTTTTGAGGGGCTGACAGTTTTTCATCTCTTTGTTCTTCTACATCAGCTTCATCCTCTTTAACTTCTTGTGATGCAGATTCTTTAATCTGTTTTTTAATATCTTTTAATTGTGAGATAAATTCTTTTTCTGTTATTTTTCCTTCATCAAGTTTTTTTGTAAGTTTCTCTACAGCTTTTTGAAAAGCTATATCATAAATATTATTTACCGGTGCAGAAGCGGCATTATTAGCCGATTGTGCCGCACCTAAAGCAGGAGCGGGCTGCCTATTTAAGTTATTTACCATAACAGCAATATCACTCGTATTGAACATATCCAAACTTTCAGGCATTGTTAAATTTAAAAAATTGTTTGAAGCTGGATTATCATTCACATTCGTATTTACTGATTGATTTGTATCAGCCGATGGTTCATTTTTAGAAACATTTTCTGCATTATCATTACGTTTGACTAAAACTAAGTCATAACCTTCCGGTATATTATTATTTTCAAATACTTCTTTAGACTTTGATTGCTGCTGAATTGGCGAACTTTGATTAGTCTGTTTAAGCTTAGTTGATGGGGTACAGTAATACCTCGTTTCGTTTAAATTTACATCACCCATAGTTCTTCCTCCTGGTTCCCTTCTCCCGGTGAATTTTTGATTTTAAATATTAAGCATATATTTTTCCCTTATGTATATATAAACAAATAAATCTTGCAAAAATTGCTTTTCCTATAAAAACAATCATGGGTTTTTATTAAAAATCACATATTTTTATATTTTTAATATTATTTAAATAAGTATATAAGATTCAGAAAGTATATATTTTAATATTTTAATTTATTAACTTATGTAAACTACTTGCTTAAAACTATGCTAAAAAATCTGACAAAATAGAATTACTTAATAGGATTCCATGATTTGTAAGCTTTAAAGCATGAGAATGAGCTTTTTGCGAAAATGAGTTTAAGCCTTCCAAGCCGGCAAAGCCATCTTTCAGGCTTTCCACTCCTGCTTCGCAAGAAAACTGACCGTTTCCGCAGACGCTCCCGCTTCGCATATGATTTTCATAAGCCATAAAGCCATAATTAATATATTTTTCGATAATTTTAGAATATTTTTGACGAATATCAATTCCGTAATTACTCTTAAATTCTTCTATGTTGATACCCTCGATGAGCCTTAATCCAAGGAAAATTGCTTCTTCAAGCCTTTCAGAAGAAGAAACAAGATTTTCAAAAGCTCTTTTAGTCGGATTTTTTAAATATTCTTCAAGATTTTCCGTATTTGAATATCTTATTCCATTCAAATATCCATGCGCGCTTAACCCAAACCCGAAATATTCATGATTTTTCCAATAACAAAGATTGTGTCGGGACTCTTTTCCTTTTTTTGAGAAGTTACTTATTTCGTAATGATTAAACCCTTTATTTTCAAGAATTTCTATAGTTTTTAGATAAATTTGACTTTGCTGCTCGTCATCAGGAAGGTTTTTCGGCTGATGGCGGGAAAATTCTGTATTTTCCTCGATTTTTAAACCATAAGTTGAAATATGGCTTATCCCCAGAGTTAAAGCCATATTTAAAGTTTTTTCCCAGCTATCTGATGTTTGTTCTGGTAATCCATAAATCAAATCAATACTTATATTTTCAAAACCTGCTTTTTGAGCCAATTTTACAGTTTCTATCGCTTCTTCAGAAGTATGTATTCTGTTTATAAACTTAAGTATTTTATCATCAAAGCTCTGAACTCCGATACTTAGCCTGTTTACGCCCAAATTCATGATATTTTTAAGATAATCCAGATCTACAGTACCGGGATTGATTTCCATAGTGATTTCAGCTTTTGGGGAAATATTAATCAAACCTGATAAAAGATTAAAAAGATCTTTATAAAAGCCAAAATCGACGACAGAAGGAGTTCCACCGCCTATATAAATTGTTTCCAGCTCTATATCTTGATATTTTGTAAGATAAAATTCTATTTCTTTTTTCAAAGCAACAAAATAAGACTCTATAAGTTCATTTTTATTTGCAAATGAAATGAAATTGCAATAATGGCATTTACTTTTGCAAAAAGGGATATGAATGTATAAATTTACTTGATTATTTTTTTGAACGAACTCTGATTTCTGCATATTGATAAGCTGCTTTGCGATTAGAAAGTGAAAATTCCGCGTTACCAATATTCTCCTTTAAATCCCTATAATCTTCAATAGCTGCTGAAGCATCGGACTTAAAAACTTCCTGAAAAAAGCCGGTTTTTTTCTGCATAATTATTTTTCCTTATAGCATCCTTATTTATATAAAAAACTGAAACACGAAAAAATTGCCTTTTTTAACAAATTTTTCAAAAAATTTGTTATTATTAATAAAAAGGACTGCGATGTTAAAGTTGAAAAGGGGATTTAAATGCTGAGTGACATTAAGGACGAACCCGAAATTTTCAAAAAACTGGCAGAAGTCTATCTTCCAGAGGGAAAACCTGTCCAAAATATTAATATAAATCTTGAAAAAATCTCAAAAATATACATAATTGCAAGCGGCTCTTCAAGAAATGCCGGAAATATAACCAGATACTTCATTGAATCAGTTGCACAAATTCCTGTAACAGTAGAGCATGCAAGCGAATTTTCAGTGAGAAATCCTGTTTTATCCTCCAATGACCTTGTAATCTTTGTTTCTCAGTCAGGAGAAACTTCTGATGTTCTTGCAGCACTACAAGTTGCTAAAACAAAAGGCGCATATACTTTTGCAGTAACAAATAATGAAGCCTCAACAATCCATACAACAGCGGATTCAGCTATGTTTATATACGCAGGAAAAGAAACAAGCATTCCTGCAACAAAATCTTTTGCTTCACAGCTTGTATGTCTTTATATAATAGGAATTTACTTGGCGGAAAAGAATAACACCATTTCTGGAGAACAAGCGGATTGCGAGCAGAGGCTGGAGGGCGGACTTTGCCCGCCCGTAATGCCGTTTATGGCGAGCAACCAAGCAATAGAGTCTTATAAACAAAAAATTTACCGGATGCCGGAAAAAATAGAAAAATTAATTTCAAACACTGAAGAAATTGAAAAAATTGCTCAAAAACTTCACGACAAAAAGAGCTTAATCATTCTTGGAAGAGGGCAAAATTTTGGTCTAGCGGAAGAATGCTCTCTTAAAATCAAAGAAACCTGTTATGTAAACGCGAGCGGATATCCGACAGGTGAATTTCTTCACGGACATTTAGCTATGCTGGACGAAAACTCCCCTGTTATTTCAATTATAACAAAATACGGACATGATGAAGCAAATTACACGCTTTCTATCGGAAATACAATGCAATTGATAAAAAAAAGAAACGCTGATGTTGTTATCGTAAAAGATAGATCGGATACCTACATAAATTCAAAACTTTCAGAATTTTCTGTCGAGTATCTTAATATATCAGAATTTAATGAAGAATTTTCTCCTGTATATTCTGCCGTTGTTCTGCATTTATTGACTTACAAGATGGCAGAACTATTAGGAAACGACGTAAACAACCCGAGAAGTCTAAGTAAAACAGTTTCGGCTGAATAAAATTTTACCCACCCCCATACCCCCTCCCTAATAGGGAGGGGGCTAAGTTTTTGTTTTTGGCTCGCTTTCCGGCGGCAAAGCCGCCTCGCTCGCCCTTTTTAAATTTAAAATAAAAAAATTTTTATCTATTACTTAATTTATAATTTTAATGGGGCAATTGCCCCATTTTTTAGTATTTATAATTGAAATCTATAACTGAAAGCAACATTGCTATTCCAAGTAAAATTGTCATTTTATTCATGATCCTCAAAGTTTTTATTTCTATCTCTATTATCTATCTGGTATTTAAAGCAGGTTTTTACCAGCTTTGCAACATCATCATCAGAAATACTTGCAAAAGATATTGCTGTAAGATAAGTTTTTTCATTATTTATCTTTACTTTTTTTGAATAAATATGCTCAGCTCTTATAGAAATGGGCTCTTTCTCATAATCGAGATAAATATTACAATGCACATCATAATAATCTTCAAGAGGACTGTCAGAAATATAACAGAAACCGCTTCCACTTATATTTCGAGTCTGTATATTAAAAGTTTCCATATTCATATAGGTTTTATCAAGATATTTGATTACTTCGACTTTTAAATTAAGAGGAACCCTTATAAATTCTCTTCTTTCAGTAAACTGACTGTTGTAAGGAAAACTTATTCTGAGTCCTGACATGCTGTCCAGCTGTTTATTCATTACGTTAGAAACAGCTGTAAAAGTCCCGTTTTCGGTCTTGAATATAATATTAATTTCCTGCCCGTCAGGAAGATTGTGAGCCAAATTATTTTTGTGAGGCGGCGAAATAAGTATATGATCCTCATTAACCCTTTTCACATGACTATTTAGACAGTGATAATTGTCATAACTGTCAATGTATTCAAGCTCGAATACAGCTAACTCTTTGATGAAATCGTATATATCCGGCATTTTTACCCCTGATAAAATATCTATTTAACAATTAGTCGAGCATTGATTCAAGAACTTTTGCTTTTCTTTCGCTGGTTTCAGTGCTAATTAAGTTATTTCTTCTGATATATCCTCTTAGAGCTTCTCTTATAAGCTCACTTCTTGTACGCTGTTCAGAAGCTGCAACATTATCAATCCTGTCAAGAAACTCGTCAGGCATTGATATAAGTACTTTGGCCATAATATTCCTCTCCTTGTTCCTTCATTTATTTATAGGTAAAAACAAAAAATATAGTTTTTATCCTCTTAAATATATATTATAGCATTATCATTTATATTTGCCATTTTTTAAATATTTTTTTAATTATTTTTACAAATACTCTTATACGAACATATTTTAACCTGACAATTTTCTTGAGCAGGAAATTGAATTGTATTCTCTATTTTATTTATTATTTTTACAAAATTTTCTTCATATTCGAGCGATTTTTCTTCTGAAAAAGTTATTTCTGTAATTTCAACAGCATCAGGAATTATTTTAAAATACTGAAAAACAAGGTTTTCCGGCTTAAAATCAATCCCCAAGTCCTTCCTGCTTTGATAAAGCGCGTAAAGATAAATCTGGTGCTGAAAATTTGTATTGATATTTTTAGGAATAATGCCTGTTTTCCAATCGGCTATTATATATTTGCCTTTTTCTTCATCAAAAAATATAGCGTCAATTCTTCCTATAAGCCAATGGGATGTTCCTTTAAGATTAGTATTAAAGCCCCATTCTGTTTTAATTACTTTTTTGTCCAAAATAGGATGATTTTTTATAGCATTCCATCGTTTATAAATTTCATTGTCGACAATAATTTCTTTATCAGAGTTTTTTAACAAATGCTCTATGTTTAAACCCCTTAAATGATAATCAATCAGAGCATGAACAGATTTTCCAAGCTCATAATCTTGATGAAATTCGGGATATTTAAGCTCTTTTATGTATTTAAAATAATATTTTTTCCGGCATGTTTGCCATGTATTAAAGCGGTCGTGATTTAAAAGGTTGTTCTTCATCTTACAATCCTTTCATAATGCCCAATAAACCACTCTAAAATTCTAGATGGCTTATATTCTCTGGTTTTATTCCAACTATTTTTTGCTTTTTCATTTCCGCTCATATAAAGATAATGTCTTGCTCGTGTAATCCCGACATAAATAAGCCTTAAATGCTCATGTATCTGCTCAAGCTTTATTTTATCGATGTCTTTATGGAGTTTTTTAATCTGTCTTATTTGATTTATAAGATGTCCGCTTTTTCCGATGTCAACAACTTCAGGAGTTACAGGGTAGCTGAACTTAACTTCTTGCATTTCCGGCATGAATACAGCATCAAACTCCAAACCTTTAGCCTTATGCGCAGTCATAATCTGCACAAATTCATATTTATCATCATCTTTTTCAATTTCATTAAAGAATTTCACACCGCTAAGCGATTTTTTGCCGCCTAAATCACTCAAATAATTCAAAATTTCAGGCAAATTGACCGTTTTATTTTCTTCATTATCCGTATCATATCGTCTGAATCTGCTAACCAAAAGACTTATTATTCTTGCGTTTGACTTATCTATAACAGAATCTAAATAACTTGCGCCAAGCTCTGCAATGATTTCTTCAGGAGGTAGTATAGATTTATCAAGCCATTTTAATACTTCATCCTGAAATTTGCCTAGCGTTTCTGTAGGCAGATCTTCTTTTTCAAAGCAAATAAACGGAGAGCCTGCTTTTTCAAGAAAATGAGCCGCATCAAACTCATACTGCAAGATATTAGATTTTACAAATTCTTCATAAAGAGCTTTGACTAATTTGTTATTCCAAGGATTATTCAACACTTCAAGATACGCTTTTATAAACCTGAAGACCTTTTTCTGAGCCACAGATTCCGAATAACAAATAAAAGGTATGTTATTAGCCTCAAAAAACTGCGCCCATTCAATTACAGAACTGTTCGTCCTTAATAAAACCCCTATTGTGAAATTAAATGAGCTTTTTCTAAGCTTTTCAATTTCTTTTAAGATTTTTGCTTTTTCTTCTTCATTCGTTTCATAAATTTTAAAACTCAAACAATCTTTAGTTTCAGGATTTTTGCCTTCTACCGCATGAATCTTCAAGGGAATAAAAGCATCTTTGAGCAATTCCTGCCTTTCTGCCCAATCTACCAAAGAATTAGCAAGCTCAAAAACCTCATTTGCACATCGCTGAGAATGATTCATTTCAACAAGATTATTTGTAGTTTTAATAAATTCTTTGAATCCCGTCACGTCAGAATTGGAAAAACTCGATGTAATTGCCTGATTCGGATCACCGCACCTGATTAAATTGCCATTATTTTCGCTAAGAAGTTCGAATAACTTCTGCTGAACAGAAGAAGAATCCTGCGCCTCATCTTCTATAATATATTTAAACTTTTCCTGAAAATGCTTTTTAATTTCAGGATGATGATTTAATAATTCAACACTGTAAATTAACAAATCATCAAAGTCTATCATACTTCTTTCTTGTAATATTCTTTGATATTCTACATATACAGGATAAAAACAGAATAATTCCTGATAAAGTTCGGCATTTTTATTTGATAGATACTTTCCAAGGCTCTCCGACGAAATTTCCAGAAACTTTGCCTGCGAAATAGCGTTCGGGTAGTCATAATTAAAAGAATTAAACTGATAATCATTGTCCTTAATTAATTTATTGTAAATTTCCTGCATTATTTTGAATTTCAAAGTGTCATCGCAAATATCAAAATCAGAATCAAGACCAATTTTAGTATGATTATCTCCCTGCTTGATTATACTCAACCCCAATCCATGAATAGTACTGATATGAGGAAACTTTACAAGATCAGGACAGGATGTTTTAATTCTTTCGCGGATATTTCTTGCCGCAGAATCCATATAAGTGAGTACCAAAATCTCTTCAGGATTGATTCCATCCTGAATCAACTTTATAATTAAAGCTTCGAGAATTTTTGTCTTTCCGGCACCGGGAACAGCGGAAATTGCCATTTTCCCGGACTTGTATTCAAGAACCGCCGCCTGATCTTTGCGGGGCGTAAATTCAAACTTTATTTCTGTCTTTTCCTTTACCTCAGAGATAAAGCTCTCAATACCTCCGTCATTTTCCCCGCCGGAAACATCAAGCTGACTTGCATAACAGAAAATTTTATCATCACACAACAAAACCAACTTCCTTAAAACGTGAGCTGTCTTTTCCAGCATGAGTTTTTTATGAATTTGTGGAGTATATTTCGGTAGCTGCCAGTTTTGATTAAACACCCACGCATTATAAAGTGGGCCAGTATCATCTTTCATCCATTGACGACTTGAAACATCCAGCCATATTTGAATTTGCGATTCAATTTCAAGGTCAATAACCTTTTGGGGAGTCGCAATTTTTACGCAATTTCCTTTTATTTCAGG